>Ga0214923_10000319_pt1 | contig 73695 bp, 55 predicted proteins | sample LL1510_MetaG_FD_177993 | JGI IMG/M metagenome (GOLD analysis project Ga0214923, IMG submission 177993) | Freshwater microbial communities from Lake Lanier, Atlanta, Georgia, United States - LL-1510 | ecosystem: Environmental > Aquatic > Freshwater > Lake | place: USA: Georgia | collected...
TTTTTTACATTCTCATACCATTGGATTCTATAGTAATTTCATTTTTACTATATACCTCCTTTGGGATACACTTCTATTTATATTATACTACATTACCATCCTGCTTACACTTACATTTTTATTCATTACACCTATACTAAACACTTGTTACACCTTTTATTACTTAAGTTTTATTCGCACATTCAACTACATTAACTATATATACCTTTTACTTTATAGGTTAACCACTCCTGTAAAATAAAATTATATAGCACACTTATTTGAATTTTTAAATTATCAACTTACTATTCACATAGAAAATAATAACATTTTTATTTCTTTTCACTATGTTTAAACACTTTAGAAACTCGCTATATTTTTTATAAATTCTTTTGCTATTCTTTTTCAATAAATTACTATACACATATATACATATCACATTATTCATCTTCATGCTTATATATACATCATTATACTACGCAGCTATTCTTTTTATTATTGCATTCGCCAGATCCTTTTTACACATGTAAACATTTATCTATTGCACATGCCACATTATTCATTAATTAACTATTATTTTCATAGCACGCACCATAATTACACATACATCATCACACAAAAACATTTGTTACACACATTTGTTACTCTATTGAAGTTCATTTTTCATTCACAATACAGACTTCAGAAACATTTTATTTTATAGGTTAACCACTCCTATTAAATAAAATTATCTTTCCGCCACAAAATTATTAAAATTTAAAATTATAAACTTACTATTAACAGAGAAAAAAATAAAATTTTTTACACACTTTTTACTATATTTTTTACACTTTTTTACACTTTTTATCCTATCAACCCTAACTATTTTAATATATATTTTTATTTTTTGTTTATCGTAAATTTTAAATAAATAATTAAATTAATTTTCATTTCCTTAAGGTTTCAACTTTTTTTAATACATTCTAGATTAATTTTAATTTCCTTAAGGTTTCAACTTTTTTTAATACATTCTAGATTAATTTTAATTTCCTTAAGGTTTCAACTTTTTTTTATGTATTCTAGATTAATTTTCATTTCCTTAGGGTTTCAACTTTTTTTAATATATTCTAGATTAATTTTCATTTCCTTAAGGTTTCAACTTTTTTTTATGTATTCTAGATTAATTTTCATTTCCTTAGGGTTTCAACTTTTTTTATGTATTCTAGATTAATTTTCATTTCCTTAGGGTTTCAACTTTTTTTAATATATTCTAGATTAATTTTCATTTCCTTAAGGTTTCAACTTTTTTTAATATATTCTAGATTAATTTTCATTTCCTTAAGGTTTCAACTTTTTTTAATGTATTCTAGATTAATTTTCATTTCCTTAAGGTTTCAACTTTTTTTAATGTATTCTAGATTAATTTTCATTTCCTTAGGGTTTCAACTTTTTTTAATGTATTCTAGATTAATTTTCATTTCCTTAAGGTTTCAACTTTTTTTAATGTATTCTAGATTAATTTTCATTTCCTTAGGGTTTCAACTTTTTTTAATACATTCTAGATTAATTTTCATTTCCTTAAGGTTTCAACTTTTTTTAATATATTCTAGATTAATTTTCATTTCCTTAGGGTTTCAACTTTTTTTAATCTGTTCTAGATTAATTTTCATTTCCCTAAGGTTTCAACTTTTTTTTATGTATTCTAGATTAATTTTCATTTCCTTAGGGTTTCAACTTTTTTTAATATATTCTAGATTAATTTTCATTTCCTTAGGGTTTCAACTTTTTTTGATGTATTCTAGATTAATTTTAATTTCCTTAAGGTTTCAACTTTTTTTTATGTATTCTAGATTAATTTTCATTTCCTTAAGGTTTCAACTTTTTTTAATCTGTTCTAGATTAATTTTCATTTCCCTAAGGTTTCAACTTTTTTTAATACATTCTAGATTATAATATTTTTTAAACAAAAAAAATAAAAAATGATTGAAGTGATTATTTCTAGATTGCGGAAAACAATCTTTTGCGAAAATCTCATTCAACCTGCGCTCTGCACTGAGCTAACACCTCCCGTAGAATTATCACATAATGTCATGTCAGTTATTGACATCATGTTATGCTGTTACTGCAATCTACTTAAACTGAAGAAGTGCTTTTATTAAAATATATATTATTTTAATTCAATTTTTATATAGATATTAACCTATTTTACACCAAAAACATATGTAACTCAATATAAATAAAAAATTAATTACATCCTAATGGCGAGTCTTCCGACCGACCACTAGTCAATCGCGGTGTTAGGTTTCCCAAAGCGACGTAAAATTCTTTCTATACTGACAGCATACACGATATGAAAAACACATTACTCACCGCATGGCGAAAAGATACGACATTTCTGTCATTCAAATTACCATTTAGAAAAGTTTTGCATTATTTATCAAAAGTACACGTAGTATAACCTTTTCACCATCGGGCTTACGGCTAAAGAAAGAATTTCACATCAGCATTCGTTATACCGAACTCACAAACATCACACATGATTATTTGTAGTCCCTGGTCGATCCAGTATCTCTTCAGAGAGAGGTACCCCATACATTGAAACCAACATACAGGAAAACGAACACACCGCAATCAATTTCCCATCAATGTGATTGAGCAACACTATATGACTTTTGACAAGTCACACTATATCACTCAAACAGTCAGATTATGATCTTCCGATCACTATCCAACCTTGACAGTAACTACTTTCACAACACCAATGCTGTTTAGTTGTAGCTGATATATTATTATACCACTAAATCAATTCAATTTTTTTTTATACCCCCCCTCCAAAACAATCCAAAATATTATTTACTTTGCATAAGCAATACATAAAAAAAATCTGGATCTCCGTGTTTCAGTGCACAAACATGACACGTTCACCCTATACCTTTTTAGGCATACCCCCCGCACCCAACTGTTAACTGTTGGGGTCCGCTAGTTAGGATTTGAATAACTTGAATACTTCATCACGTTTTCACGCTCAGTACCATGCACTTCTAGTTAAGGTATATATATTTATTCATATACCCGTTACATTATTATATACATTTATATATTTCAATTTTTTATTATAATGCATCCTAAACCGTTTTATTATAATTTTTGTTTTATATAAAAAATAGGATAAAACATCATTTACATCATGATGTTTTTCCTTTTATAAGGGGGGTTTTTTAAAAATTATGTGCTCCATGCATGGCCAAGCACACAACAAATTCGAGATTGCCATGTTATCTTTTCGTCAACTAAAAATCAAAGTAACGACACTCATATGTGCCATTACCCACCCACAAATACAAGCCTCTTCGTGATGCCCTATCATCGCATCAGCTTTGTCATGTGGATTATTGTTTTAGATAGATAGGTGTGTGTTGTAGTCCACCAACACACGGGACTTATAGGATCATGGACTTGATCCAGTGCTCTGTGCGAACACCACTAATTTATTTTATACATAAAATATTTCAATTTTTTATTATAATACACCCTAAATTATACAATTTTTTATATACAAAAAATTGATCCAATCTTTTTCACTATCACTATATATTACAAAATTTACATTATAACATGAATAAAATCTTTAAAAATATCGCAACCATCACAGTTGCATCATATTCTCTAATTACTTCATATAATCTCTTAAAAAAATATGATGATGATATAAAAACAAAAAAAGATTTACAAGTCATCATAGATAAACTATATTATGACAATTACAAAAATCATAAACGAGCCCTAATAACACAACCATTTCACAATTTATCTAATAACGCCGAAAATATAATAAACACATTCAGTCCAATTTCAACTATCGTTCTACGTCATTCATTATTTTTTAACCAACAAAAAATAAACTCACACATACACAAATACTTATATGGTGATTTCTCTAAACAATCATCCACGAAAACATTCAACGTAACAGATACTTCCACATTATCACAATTGTTTGACACACATAAAGATACACAACACAAATATGTACTAATAAATAGTAAACAATGCCCCTCAGTTCAAACAAAATATCCCACACAAATTACAACTTCATGGTTCAATTTTTCAAATTCTCTCATTTTTTCACATGCTTATCATGAAGACCCACAATATGATGTACTCGTAATTGATACCAGAAATTTTGAATGGAATAATAAAGAAATACCATCCGATTTACCTAAAGATGTCAAATTTCTCATATCAGACCAAGATAACCCCGGTCATGACCTCAAACATATTTTTACACCATACGCTGATGAACTATGTTTCATCGGAGATTATGACCAAGAAACTATTACAAATATGCAAACAGCCTTTGGATCAGATTATGTCACTGTACAATACCCACACATTACTAATGTTCTTGATAACATTCTTAAATACAACCCAAACTTATTAGTCAAAAAAATAACACAAGATGAAACCATTGACATGATATCTAATCCAGATAAATTCGGACTAACCGCTTTCGTATCCGGTGATACCTGCTCCAGCCGTAATTTACCTACCGCTTCCGGAGGATGTTATATGTATGAAATAAATAATTTTGGACCATATAACACTCAAGATAAGCATATCACTCACTCTTTAATTGATCATCTCCTAGAAAAAAATGTGAAATCTGTAGTATTTACTTGTGAACATAGTCGCTCTAGAGGACCACACTTTTCTAAATTATTTCAAGAATGTTTACGCGAAAAAAATATCTCATTCAACATATTCCTAATGTACCCCGGAGTAGGACGAATATCCTCCAAAAAATATGAAGACGCTCCAACAACAGAAACTATTAATCTTAAAAAAATGTTCCCACTTTAATAACTTCACTATTAATTAACACCCCAATTTATTAACATTCACAAAAGAGATAAAAATACCTTCTTCATCCCCAAAATAACTCATACATGCCTCAACTATCTCCCATGGCAAATATATTATAAAATCACAACTATTCACAAATCTAATTCTCTTTTTTCTTCTCCCATACCCTTTTATCCAAAAACTCTTAATAATATTCTTATATAACACAAATATACGCATGTCACCCATAATTATATCTTCTTGCACTTTTTTTATTATATAATCATCCGGAACCCACTCCGTCTCACTCACCACTTTACTCGTATTAACTAAATCACCATAATTACATACAATCACATCCTTGTATATACACTTCCTTTCACCTATATCAAATGTATACATCTTCCTATATGGATAATACTGAAATGATGAAACAGTCAAATTCGCATGCCTATTATAAATTAACACTATTTGCACCATTGGATAATCCGAATTACATTGTACTACTAAACTCGCTCTCAATGTTTGCATTGTTTTCTTTTTTGATACATCCAATTCCTTATCAATACACTCAAATACTTCTTTACACTCAATTTTAGAATGTTTACTCAACATATCCAATATTTCCAACGCATTCGCATAATTTATTGATACCCATATCGCATTCTTTTTACCATAATTACCACTATACTTAGGATAATGTCTAAATAATAATTCATTTTTCTTATATTCTACACACTTTCTCCTATTTATCTCCAATAATATTTGCTTTTCACGTCTAATTTTCTTTTTACTCAGTGGCATCACTACACTTAACATGCAAATCAATATTTTATATTAAATTACCAACAACTAGAACACTCTAAAATTTTTACTTTTATACACTAGAAAGTTTTTGAAACATATTATTCTAGATTCTATTACAACTAGGACACTCTAAAATTTTTACTTTGTTTATCTAGAAAGTTTTTGAAACATATTATTCTAGATTCAATTACAACTAGAATACTCTAAAATTTTTACTTCGTTTATCTAGAAAGTTTTTGAAACATATTATTCTAGATTCAATTACAACTAGAATACTCTAAAATTTTTACGTCGTTTATCTAGAAAGTTTTTGAAACATATTATTCTAGATTCAATTACAACTAGAACACTATAAAATTTTTACTTTGTTTATCTAGAAAGTTTTTGAAACATATTATTCTAGATTGATTACAACTAGAACACTCTAAAATTTTTACTTTTATGCACTAGAAAGTTTTTGAAATATATTATTCTAGATTCTATTACAACTAGAACACTCTAATACTTTTACTTTTGTACACTAGAAAGTTTTTGAAACATATTATTCTAGATTCAATTACAACTAGAACACTCTAAAATTTTTACTTTTATGCACTAGAAAGTTTTTAAAACATATTATTCTAGATTGATTACAACTAGAACACTCTAAAATTTTTACTTTGTTTATCTAGAAAGTTTTTAAAACATATTATTCTAGATTCTATTACAACTGGAACACTCTAAAATTTTTACTTTGTTTATCTAGAAAGTTTTTGAAACATATTATTCTAGATTGATTGCAACTGGAACACTCTAAAATTTTTACTTTGTTTATCTAGAAAGTTTTTGAAACATATTATTCTAGATTGATTACAACTAGAACATTATAATTTTTTTACTTCGTTTATCTAGAAAGTTTTTCAAAAATATTATTCTAGATTCAATTACAACTAGAACACTCTAATATTTTTACTTTTATGCACTAGAAAGTTTTTAAAACATATTATTCTAGATTGATTACAACTGGAACACTCTAAAATTTTTACTTTTATGCACTAGAAAGTTTTTAAAACATATTATTCTAGATTGATTACAACTAGAACATTCTAAAATTTTTACTTTTGTACACTAGAAAGTTTTTGAAACATATTATTCTAGATTGATTACAACTAGAATACTCTAAAATTTTTACTTTGTTTATCTAGAAAGTTTTTCAAAAATATTATTCTAGATTGATTACAACTTAGAACAATCTAAAATTTTTACTTTTATGCACTAGAAAGTTTTTAAAACATATTATTCTAGATTGATTACAACTAGAACATTATAAATTTTTCACTTTTATACACTAGAAAGTTTTTGAAACATATTATTCTAGATTGATTACAACTAGAACACTCTAAAATTTTTACTTTGTTTATCTAGAAAGTTTTTCAAAAATATTATTCTAGATTCAATTACAACTAGAACACTATAAAATTTTTACTTTGTTTATCTAGAAAGTTTTTGAAACATATTATTCTAGATTCAATTACAACTAGAACACTCTAATATTTTTACTTTTATACACTAGAAAGTTTTTGAAACATATTATTCTAGATTGATTACAACTAGAACACTCTACAATTTTTACTTTTATACACTAGAAAGTTTTTGAAACATATTATTCTAGATTGATTACAACTAGAACACTCTAAAATTTTTACTTTTATACACTAGAAAGTTTTTGAAACAATTAAAAATTTAGAAATACCAATAAAATTGAACCAATATACATTAATAAATAAACGTTTCAATATATGTATTTTGTAATATCAACTATTAGCACAAATCCTATTAATGAACTGTCCATATTTACAACTGATACTTTAGAATATTTTGATGATCCAGAGGATTATTCTGTTTATTCGGTTGATAGAATAAGTCATCAAGACACTTATTTTTGGTTTAGAATCGCACTCAAAAATAGTAAATCTAAAATCATTAAGAGTGATAAATATTATCTATATTGTCCTAAAAATATCAAAAAATTTAATCTAAAAATTACAAAAGAATATTTTCTTCTATTGTGTATGCATAACAACTTCAATTTATTATCATTTTTGGTCAAATCAGGATATAAATTAAATAATATTGATGGTTTATTTTCATGGGCATCCAAGTTTAATCGTATAGGTGTTCTTGAATGGCTGAAAAACTCTGGATCTAAACCGAAATATTGTTGTATTGATGATGCATCATATTATCGTAATATTGATGTATTAAACTGGTGGAAAAACTCAGGATTTCCTTTAAAATATACATCCAGTTTAATAAATTATGCATCAAGATACGGTCATATTAATGTTCTAGAATGGTGGAAAAACTCCGGATTAGAATTAAAATATGACGAAGAGGCAATTGATAGTGCATCCCAGAATGGTCATATTAATGTTCTAGAATGGTGGAAAAACTCCGGATTAGAATTAAAATATTATGATGAAGCGATAGATAAATGCAGATATGGTTCTTGTTCTAAATGTATCGATGTTCTAGAATGGTGGAAAAACTCTGATCTACCCCTAAAATATTCATGTGAATTTCTAGACAATTTAATTAATGACTCATTACCATTACTGGAATGGTGGAAGCAGTCTGGATTAGAATTAAAATATTCTAATAATGCCCTGCATAATGCACTTAGATGGAGTTGTTTTCGTGTTATAACATGGTGGGCAAAATCAGGATTACCTCTTAAATATGATATTAATTATGACTATCTTAGAGAATATTTAAATGACCCTGATATGTGGGATAGGTATTATATGTATTATATCTATCCCACCTAAAAATTGAATTATCTGGACTGTATCATTACTTTAATAATAATATTAACACATTATTCATGTATTTTATTGCTGAAGATAAAAATGCATATGAAATTCATAAGTTTGACGAATTTTATTATTATTATGATGAACATGGTGATTATCTTTATATGCGCATGATAATCTGGTCAATCAACAAACAGGACATCCTAAGTGACCCATATTATATGTATGATATTAATACAATTAAAATGTTCAAATTAAAAATTACACCTGGCTATATTTCAACATTTTGCCGTTATGGAGACATTAATTTTTTGGAATGGTGGAAAAAATCTGGATTGAAATTAGAATATGATGATTATTCATTAGAGACGGCGTCACAATATGGTCAAATTGATGTTCTAGATTGGTGGAAAAATTCTGGATTGAAATTAAAATATTCTAACGCATTAAATCATGCATCCTCACGTGGTTGCGTAAATGCTCTAGAATGGTGGAAAAACTCCGGATTGGAATTACAGTATTCAGAAGATGAATTACACAATGCATCTTTTTATGGCCATATTAATGTTCTAGAATGGTGGAAAAACTCCGGATTAGAATTAAAATATTCTCATAGAGCATTAGATTCAGCTTCTTATAATTTTAAGGTTGACACTCTAGAGTGGTGGAAAAACTCTGGTTTGCCACTTAAATATTCAAATCATGCCATAGATAATATAGTATTCAAGTGGTATATTAATCAGGATATTCAGATACATATTAATGTTCTAGAATGGTGGAAAAACTCTGGATTAGAACTAAAATATTCTTCAGAAAATCTACATATTGACAAAATACCCACTTACAATTATATTATTAATTGGTGGAAAAACTCTGGATTACCACCTATTCTCATAAAATAGTACATCATCACATAATACCTAAAAATTGAATTAATATTATATACTGTATATACAATACACTCAAGATACATGAACGATAAAACTTCTGATAACAAAGTACTGGAACATGCTAGATGTTTCGCGGATCAACATGACCAACTAACACCTGAATTAATGATTCAAAGACACGAAGAACTAGGCATATCTGGTTCAAAACTCAAATCGTCCGCCATTATATCATTACTGGAACGAAATAAGTGCCCATACACCGCATCAGCTATCGCAGGAATCACTAATCCTGCCGCTACAGGTATCTGGAACCCGTCAGGTACATTCAATGAACAAAAATTTCAAGAACTGGCACAAAAAGCCGTCAAAGATGACATCGGAAGACTATCAATCACACGTGACATGTTTAATGATATGATTGGAGTTAATCCAGGGAGTAATGATACTGCTGCATATGCTTATATTTTATCATTCATACCTTACCCTCTTAGTTGGTCTAAAATTTCAAACGCATCAGTTGATGAAATATTCAAATATTTTTCAAATACTTCTGTTGATAAAAAACCTGCTGTCACAGTTGAACATCTACGAACATTCTATACAAATCCATCAAAGTTCTTACAATTTATCAAAAAGTAAAAAATAAATGTTTACACTAAAAAATTGAATTTATTTTACAATATTAATTATTTTTTATTATGCATATCATAATATATAATAAAAAATATTTACACAATAATACCGCAGTATATATTACATTACACAGTGGATTAAATAATTTTGAAGATGGACAACTTGTTTTTCGTGGAGGTTCTTACGGTTGTGGTGGAACATATAGTATGTACAACATAAAAGATATTCGAGACATATTCAACGATATAAATTTTGATGACCTTTATTTTGAACCAATTATTATTCCATCTGATACTTTTATTAGAGCCGGATATGGGATGTTTGATCATGATGAAAATAATAAAACACACTTCACTTATAAAATAATTTTAGGTGGTTGCAAATATTCTTTACATGATATAAAAACTATTACACTTTTCTCCCCAAATATTTCAAAAGAATATATTAATAATCTTTGTTATCATGGTATTGTTAATATATTAGAATGGTTACACAAATCAAAATTACTAACACATTATGACTACCAAGCACTATATTGGGCATCACTAGAAGGACATATTAATGTTCTAGAATGGTGGAAGCATTCTGGATTACCTTTAGAATATAATCAAGATCCTGTAAATAGTGCATCACGCAAGGGTCATATTAACGTTCTAGAATGGTGGAAAAACTCTGGATTACCATTAAAATATGGTAATAGTGCATTAAATTGGGCATCTGAATATGGTCATATTAATGTTCTGGAATGGTGGAAAAACTCTGGATTAGAATTAAAATATGACGAACTAGGATTAGATTGGGCATCACGCAATGGACATATTAATGTTCTAGAATGGTGGAAAAACTCTGGATTAAAATTAAAATATGATCAATATATTGTTCATAATTTGGGATGGCGATGTTATCAAACTGAAAAATCAAACAAATCTGAAGATGATTATGAAGATGAAACTGAACACCATGAAATTGTTGAAGAAAAAGAGAGAAAAGCAAGAATTAATGTATTAAGATGGTGGTTTAATAGCGACCTACCTTTTCTTAATTCCGAACAAATTAAAATATATCTAAAAAAAAATAAATCAATACTACTTCTTTAATACTTCTTTAATACTTCTTTAATACTTCTTTAATACTTCTTTAATACTTCTTTAATACTTCTTTAATACTTCTTTAATACTTCTATCAAAAAAAAATTGATATCTGTTTACTTTTTATTTTTTTATTATGTATTTTGAAAAATTTGATAAAAAAAATAATCCTGAAGATAAAAAAATAGACTTGTCATGGAACAACGGTCTGGAAAAAATATTCAATTATAAGTATAGTTATGATTATATTTATTTCAGATTAATAGTTAAAAATAAATCTGGAAAAATTATTCATGGTGACATGTATAATTTATGTTCTTTGGTCACATTGAAAAAACTTTTAAAATTATGTTCTGTGGACATTACATCAATATATATATGTGACATTACATCAATATATATAGGTTATTTATGTTACAATGGATATATTAATGTTCTAGAATGGTTGAAAAACTCTGAATTGAAATTAAAATATGATACACACGCATTAGATAATGCATCTGAAAATGGTCATGTTGCTGTTCTAGAATGGTGGAAACATTCTGGATTAGAATTAAAATATTCTGAAAATGCATTAAATTTTGCATCTGAAAATGGTTACATAGATGTTCTAGAATGGTGGAAGCATTCTGGATTAGAATTAAAATATAATGAATATGCATTAACTTGTGCATCTGAAAATGGTCACATAGATGTTCTAGAATGGTGGAAGCATTCTGGATTAGAATTAAAATATGATGAATATGTATTAAAACGGGCATCATTAAAAGGTCATATTAATGTTCTAGAATGGTGGAAAAACTCTGGATTAGAATTAAAATATTCTGAATGGATATTAAATTGTGCATCTAAAGATGGTCATATTAATGTTCTAGAATTGTGGAAAAACTCTGGATTACCTTTAAAATATTCTGAATGGACATTAGACAGGGCATCTGAAAATGGTCATATTAATGTTCTAGAATGGTGGAAAAACTCTGGATTAGAATTAAAATATGACGAAGAGGCAATTGATGGTGCATCCCAGAATGGTCATATTAATGTTCTAGAATGGTGGAAAAACTCCGGATTAGAATTAAAATATTCTGGTGATGCATTGTGGTTAGCATCATATGATGGTCATATAAATGTCCTAGAATGGTGGAAAAACTCTGGATTGCCATTAAAATATGACATAGTTTCAGAATGGTTGCGTGATTATGAACTAAGACTAGGATATGACAAATCTAAATTGTTAGAATATGCATGTATGGAAAACCCTCGTATTGCTGAAACGTTTACATGGTGGATTAATAGTGGATTACCCATTTAATATTCTTGCAAAGATACAAGAATTTACTTTCATATGCCAACACCATCACATACCAGTATAAATATCACATTGGAACCTCTCTAAACATCTTGATCATTCTAAATAAAATTGATCACTATTATACCCTTTTATTTTTTATTATGTATTACATAGAACCAGATTATTATAAAACCCTAAAATTAAAAATTGGGCTAAATATTGTCAGCAATGATTATATCATGGATAATTATTATTCAGACTATACCATTTCTAAAGTTAATGGTATACTAGTTGCTAATTCAAAATGTATACTCAAACATTGTAATGATAAAACATATTTTATACATGTAATTATTCCAAATAATGCCAATATTACAAACATTACAACATATTTTGATTCCGATATAACCTATTTTACAACCAATAAAATAATCATACCTCATCATAACAAGTATAATCTTTATGACCTTAAAACAATTAGAAAATTTAATATAAATATCTCTGGAAAATATCTCTTAACTCTCACACCATACTTATCATATAAATATTTAATAACACCATTAATAGATTTTATTTGCTACACAGGTAACCTTAATACTCTCATATGGTTAAAGAATACTGGATTACCTTTCATATATTCAGATCAAGCCATATCATACGCTACTATTAACGGTCATACTGATGTTTTAGATTGGTGGAAAAACTCTGGATTAGAACTAAAATACAATAAATATACTATATTAGAAGATGCATTTATTAAAGGTAATATTAATACTATAAAATGGTGGATTAATAGTTCACTAGATTTCCAATATTCTGGTCGCGAATTTAATCTCGCACTCAGGTTCGCTCATAAAGATATGCTCGCTCTTTTACGCCAGGATAATCATCCCGATATAATTAATTGGTTAACTAATTTAGGTATAAATATAGAATCACTCTCAAACAACTAGAACATTCTAATATTTTTACTTTGTTTAACTAGAAAGTTTTTAAAATATACCATTCCAGTTACTATTACAACTAGAACAATCTAAAATTTTTACTTTTGTACACTAGAAAGTTTTTGAAAAATATTATTCCAGTTACTATTACAACTAGAACAATCTAAAATTTTTACTTTTGTACACTAGAAAGTTTTAAAAAAGTATTATTCTAGATTCAATTACAACTAGAACAATCTAAAATTTTTACTTTTGTACACTAGAAAGTTTTTAAAATATATTATTCTAGATTCAATTACAACTAGAACAATCTAAAATTTTTACTTTTGTACACTAGAAAGTTTTTGAAAAATATTATTCCAGTTACTATTACAACTAGAACAATCTAAAATTTTTACTTTGTTTATCTAGAAAGTTTTTAAAATATATTATTCTAGATTCAATTACAACTAGAACAATCTAAAATTTTCACTTTTGCACACTAGAAAGTTTTTGAAAAATATTATTCCAGTTACTATTACAACTAGAACAATCTAAAATTTTTACTTTGTTTATCTAGAAAGTTTTTAAAATATATTATTCTAGATTCAATTACAACTAGAACAATCTAAAATTTTCACTTTTGCACACTAGAAAGTTTTTAAAATATATTATTCTAGATTCAATTACAACTAGAACAATCTAAAATTTTCACTTTTGCACACTAGAAAGTTTTTGAAAAATATTATTCCAGTTACTATTACAACTAGAACATTCTAATATTTTTACTTTGTTTAACTAGAAAGTTTTTGAAAAATATTATTCCAGTTACTATTACAACTAGAACAATCTAAAATTTTTACTTTTGTACACTAGAAAGTTTTTAAAATATATTATTCTAGATTCAATTACAACTAGAACAATCTAAAATTTTTAATTTTGTACACTAGAAAGTTTTAAAAAAGTATTATTCTAGATTCTATTACAACTAGAACATTCTAAAATTTTTAATTTTGTACACTAGAAAGTTTTTGAAAAATATTATTCCAGTTACTATTACGACTAGAACAATCTAAAATTTTTACTTTTGTACACTAGAAAGTTTTTAAAATATATTATTCTAGATTCAATTACAACTAGAATACTCTAAAATTTTTACTTTATTATTCTTAAAAATATCACGTCCTAATACTTTTTTCATTTGCTCAAGAGTTTTGAAATACAAATTCCTAATGTTTTTTTGACTCGTGACACCCCAAAACCATTGATCCACGCAAGAATCGGACATAAACTCTCAAAAACTTTCGGATGTTTTCGGAATACATCTCCAGTATCATAATACATCTAGCATTATAATACATTTCCAATTTATTTACGATATATTCCGAAAACTCTTGAATGTGTTATGTAAACATAATTGAAACAACCCAAATATACCAATTAAAAAACTCAAAATGACTAATTGAGTTTTAAAATCCCTTTAAAAAATATTAAAATCCTAATTAAAATTTTATTTTATATTCAACTTTTAATTATAAAAATAATAAATTAATAAACATAATAAATTATTTTTTGAGATGCATTATACATGGATAATTATAGCATTACTTTTTTAGACATATAATTTCACCTCTGATAGCATGCTGGTTTTAAAATAAAAATATTTTCACTTTTATTAGATTTTTGTGATTTGGGAGCTAGGGCTTTGATATCTCCTTATACATAGCACAAAAAATCATTTTTTTGATGTAATTTTTTCACTAAAAAACACATTTAGGATACTAAAAATATAGCATACTTTTACATTTATCTAAACTATATACTCCATAACAAAATGATAAAAAATGCTATTTTTTTGCTCTTTTTTTTAAGAGCAAATTTTTTATCATTTTTCATTTTTTGACCCCTCAATTATAGCAATAAAGTCTATTTACTTTTTGTGTTTATAGCGAAAAATGCTTTAAATCGTATTTAACTCAAGCCCTATTTTTTTGGATACTAAATGATCACTCAGGAGCTTTTGGTATTCTTTTGTATCGAAATAATGCTTAAAAATGCTATTTTTAAAAATCGATTTTTTTAGGAGATAAATCCGAATAAATTATAAGTAAGCAATGATCTCCGAAATGCCCGCAAATTTCTCAAAAAATGCAGTTTAGCATTCATCTTACAAAAAGGGTACTTGGTGTCCCAAAATGAGTACCCTACCTTTTTTTGGGAGTAAAACACGAGTGCACTGGTCTAACTCAAGCCCTATTTTTTTCATTTTTTTTGTGTTTTTTTTGAAAAGGGCGGTGATCCCTCGACGTTTTTAAGTGTTGGGATATACAAAATAGAGAGTAAAATATTTTATGGGGTTTCATAGTAGTATTGTATTTAATTTTAGCTTTATTTTTTGTGTTTTTAGCCCCCTCCGAAAAGTGATCCCTGTTTTTTTCATTTTTTTCATTTTTTTTGTAGCAATAAATTATATCTTAGGCAATATATACCCCTAAAACACTTATACTAACTTTTTAATATACCATATGGCTTTAAATAGTACTTAATATTATAGTTAAAAGTTTCGGGAAAAATGCTAAATTATTAAAAATGACAAAAAATGACAAAAAAAGGGCAAAAAAGGGTACTTTAGTGTTACCCCTAAATAAAGCATACTGTGCTCTAAAGTAATGCTTGAAATATTTTGTACTGAAATCACATTTTTTTCTGATAAAAATAAGTTATATACAATTGTAAGCTCAAATTCATATATTTTAATGCTAGAGAACTAGATTTTAAATTTTTGTGATTTTTTTGTGATTTTTATGATTTTTAGAGTTCAGGAGCTTCCTGGATTTAACAAGAGGAAAATTATGATCACTCGATTTTTTACAAAAATAAAATTAAAAAAAAATTACGAGATAGTATTTTAATGCTGAGAACTCCTAAAACACAAAAAAAGGTCACTTTTAGGGTCTAAATTTTTGCACAAAATATTTTGTGCGATAATTTTGGAGTTGGAGTTCAACATAAAGTTGTCATTTTAGGCTATTTTAAGGTTTATTCTAATAGTTCTTACGCGGGAAGAGTTCTTTACAGGAAATAAAACCTTTGTTTAGGAGTAAGAATTTAAAATTTACGATAAAAACATCAAAAAATGACCAAAAAATGATAAATTGTAAAACCCCTTTTTTCCGGATCAAACAGTATCTTATTTTACATCTAGGACTCTTCAAAATGATGAGTCTTTTTTTAGTGTTCAGCATTCATCTCCTAAACTTTTACATCTTGATACCCCTGAGGACGGAGCAACGATTTTAGGACATAATCACGAGTTTTTAGGTTTAAAAATTGCGTTAAATTTTGCGCTCCGAAAAAAAGATTTTGAGTAAAAACGTATTTTCCAGTGTTCTTTAGGACTTAAAATATAGTTGCGCCATTGAGAAAAAATGATGAAAAATGATAAATTTTTTTCGTAAGATAACTACCTTATAAGCGTATCTAATTTAACATCTAAAATCAGAGTGACTTTCATCACCAAGCATTGGATCCTATCGAACAGATGCATGGTGTCCCAAATGGACGGAGCAACGATTTTGGGACATAAACATGAGTTTTCAGGTTTAAAAATTGCGTTAAATTTTGCGCTCCGAAAAGGTCACTAGTGTTCTTTTGGGGCTAAACCTATAGTATTTCAGGGATAAGAATTTATCATTTTTTAGGATTTTGATGAAAAACGTGTTACTCGTTAAGTTACTTATTGAACTTAGCAAATCATCTCCTGAAAACAGACATTTTAAAAATTTATCATTTTTTATCAAAATATTTCTCATTTTTTCTCATTTTTTTCACTTTAGAGCTCCTGAAATTTCACCCTTTAATAAGTATCATATTATATAGTTGTTTTTAAAGCTCTTATTATCCCTAAAAATACCATTGTTTGATATGATGTATTTGAGTCTATTTAAAATATGCTTTAAAATGATTTTGATACCCCAATTTTAAACATTTTTTAAACAAAAAAAAGAGTGATCATCTATTTTTTCATTTGTTACATATTTTTAAATTATAGCATAGTTTTACATTTAATATAATATATTTCCCATATATTTTAAGATTTTATTTTTAGGAGCTCCGGCTTTGTAACGTATTTAATTATAGCTTATATGTTTTTGAAATACCCTGGATACTAAAAAAAATATGCGCACAGATGTATCTTATTAATGCATTACATCCCAAAAAGTATAAAGAGCAACAGTTTTAGGAGATAATATGAAGTTTTAAGGTTTAACTCAAGCCCTATTTTTAGCGCTCCGGATGTGCTCTCTGACACGTTTGTAATGTAATGGGATATAATTATGCGATCCGATATGAAAAGTAGAGAGCAAATTATTCATATGAATGATAAGATACATGTGTAAGTAAATCACGCATTAAAAAAGTGCGCTCCGAAAACTATTTTGAAATAATCTAAAATAATTATAGAAGTGAGTAAATAATAAAAAGATGTATTATTGTAAAGTGTGTAATCTTGAATTTGATCGTAAAAACAACCTAGTCCGCCATTATAAAAGTATTATTCATAAAGACAATTTAAAAGGCGATCAAAAGAAACTAATATGCTCTTGTGGTAAAGAATTTGCTTACCAAAAAAACTATAGCCGCCATATTAAAACATGTTCCCAATTTATACCCATAAAACCTTCTACATCTACATCTACTACTCTCAAAAATCAAAATCAAGATCAAAATCAAAAAAACATTATGAATAATACTGGAACATTTAATAATTCAGTTGTCATGATGGGTGATTATAATACACTAACAAAAATAGAAAAACTTAATTTAATGCTTAATGAAACTAATATGATTGATCTAGAAACTTTTATATTAAACTATAAAAATAATCCAAAATATCAATTGACTGCAAATGAAAGTAAAACCTTAATGGAAAATTATCAATTTGAAGGATATAAAAGTTTAGGCTTTGACTTACCTTACTATATCAGAGATAAATATCAAAAACAACTCAAAGATATCAAAGGAATTGATCTCAAAAAAGAAGAAGTCATTTTACCTTTTATATCCACCGATGGAGGTGCTAGAAGTTATCTTAAAAAAGAACCAATAGACTGGAAACGCGAAAAAGATATCGCAGACATTAAACGTCTTATCGTAATCACAAGCGATCAAATATACAAACACCATAACCAATATTTATCTTTATCTAATTTTCAAATGAACTTAATAGCTAAAACTGTTGTCCAAACTTCCAGATATGATGACGAAAAACTTACACATCCCGAATACCAACTCAAAAATTTGAAAATTAAAAGTTAAATATTAAGATTAAATATTAAGAATAAATCCTAATTACTAATTAAATGAAATTTAAATGTTCTGTATGTAATTATATCGCAACAACAAAAGCAAACCTACATCGACATTATCAATCCAAAAAACATATCGAAAATCTTAACAAATATTCATCCGGAAAAACATGCGAACACTGTACATCATACTTCAAACACCAAAGCAACTATTATAGGCACATCAAAAAATGCACACATCTACATACCACAAACTCACCCCATAACAACCACTCACCCCATAACAACCACTCACCCCATAACAACCACTCACCCCATAACAACCACTCACCCCATAACACTTACAAAGAACATAACACTTACAAAGAACATAACAACCACTCACCCCATAACACTTACAAAGAACATAACACTGATGATAACCCCAATACTACTATTGATATACTCCCTCTAGAGGACATAGTAAGTGCTAGTATCAGTGATTCAAAAAACAACCGAGAAACACTCCCCCTTGGCAATGGAAAAACTGTGACTAATGTTATAAACATAATAAATAGTAATATAAATAGTAATAATGTGAATAGCAACAATGTAAATAGTAATTTAGCACATATCGCAAAGGTTCAAAATCTAGATAAATTATTTGGTATTCATAACATGATCGATATGGATTCTTTCATCATTAATTATAAAAATAATCCAAATTACCAATTAACGGAAACTGAAAGTAATGATGTCCTTGAAACTTATCAAGAAATAGGTTACAAACAACTAGGATATAAATTATCACACTACCTCAAAGATAAATGCCGGAAACAAGTCAATGATAAATTTAATTGCGATCTACAAATTGAAAATACTATTATGCCTCTATTGACATCAGACCAAAGTGTTAGATCATATTTTGAAAGACAAACAAATAGCTGGAAAATTGTATCAGATATCACTAACATCAAAAAACTCATCATTATTACCAGTGATCAAGTATATAAACACCACAATAAATACATCAAACTCGATGCTAATGAAATGAAAGTTGTCGCAAATACCATACTCAAAGATAATCAATACGAAAAAGCTATCGAATCCTCACACAAAAATATTAACTCAATACAACACAATAAACCACACGAAATGATAACTTTATGATACTATAATATTTACCTTGTTTTTATATCTTAGACCACATAACAATGATAAATTTTTATCATTTTTATTATAGTTTTAGAATGATACTAAAATTATACTATAAAACCTTATTTAACTTTTACTTTCTCTTATACTTAAAATGATAAACTAATATGATAAACATTATTTAGGACATACTAACTATATTCCAATATATAACATATCTATTGATTATAAAATGACTCATAATATTTTAATAAATGATACTAAAAATATAGCGCTGACTTATATTTAAGTTGAGCGATAATATATATATAAAAAGATAAAAAGAACTATTTACATTCTTTCGTGTATTATTTTAATGTTTGGTACAACAGGGATTGACTTATATTTTTCATCTAATTTTCTATCCTCATCCGTATTATAAAAAAGTCTAGCCGCTCTTTCCTCCCAATCTTCATCCGTCATATTCCATTTATCAAACGCTTCTATAGGCAAATATTCGTGACACCCATTATATACATATTTCTCTCCTAAAGCAATTGGATATGGAACATCATTGTTCCCTATCATCGAATAATATTTAATAATTTTATCATTATCCGGAGTATCAAACTCATGTATTTGCATACCAATATACAAATACCTATTACCACCCAAACAAGCTAATATTGAATTCCCAGCACTATTAATAGGATTCCAATAATTATTACCAACATAATTATCACATTTAGGACATAATTCACATTCACGTTGTATAGTATGTTTACCTATCCATATCTTTTCAGTGTTATACTTCTTCACTAATTCATTATAATATTCCTTTTTTTCATCATCATCATCATCACTAATCACATTATAAGGTCTTTTATAAATATATAATTCACTATCACCATTAACAAATACTAGGAAATAATGACAACCATTATCCATAATATAATATGATGGTAACGTATTTAATTCATCTGGAAATGGTACCTCAAATATTGGAATTTTATCACCACATACATAACTATTACGATAATCACCCAAATCTTCTGACATACACACCCAATTAAGTTTTATTTTTGTTTTCTTTTCCTCAAAATGATTGTATTTACCTGCCCACAAATGAACATATTCTGGATCATCAGCCTTTAAAGCATGCATCAACTTCATTTCTGTAGCACCTTTCTTAACATTAAGTTTATGTTTTTTATTCTTATTCTTATTTTTGAACACGAAATGATTAGTTTTTTTAACACCATTACTAAATCTAGGAATTTTATAGCGATCCTTATAGTTAACTTCCCAAAAACTAACACATTTTTTTTTACATTCTTCAGGCGAAACCTCTATTGACATTTAATTTTATTATTTATATTCACAACAAATTCTTATATTCTATCTCAAATACATCACAACACACACAATTACACTTTTTATTACACCTTTTTATTTCCCCCTGATGTTTTATAATATAATTTTAATATGATTTTAAGACTCGTGATACCCTTATAACTCAAGAGTCACACATAGACTGTCAAAAGCTTTCGGAAGCTTTCGTATTCATCACGAATGTTATTTTAATTAATTTAATTATTCTGGTTTTTCAAAAATTATTTCGTAAATTTTACGAAAGCTTCCGAAAACTTCCGAAAACCTTTGAATGCAAATGTAAACACAACTAGAACAATCTAGAATTTTTACTTTTATACACTAGAAAGTTTTTAAAAAATATTATTCTAGATTCAATCACAACTAGAACAATCTAAAATTTTTACTTTTATACACTAGAAAGTTTTTAAAACATATTATTCTAGATTCAATCACAACTAGAACAATCTAAATTTTTTACTTTTATACACTAGAAAGTTTTTAAAACATATTATTCTAGATTCAATCACAACTAGAACAATCTAAAATTTTTACTTTTATACACTAGAAAGTTTTTAAAACATATTATTCTAGATTCAATCACAACTAGAACAATCTAAATTTTTTACTTTTATACACTAGAAAGTTTTTAAAAAATATTATTCTAGATTCAATTACAACTAGAACAATCTAAAATTTTTACTTTTATCCACTAGAAAGTTTTTGAAAAGTATTATTCCAGTTACTATCACAACTAGAACAATCTAAAATTTTTACTTTGTACACTAGAAAGTTTTTAAAAAATATTATTCTAGATTCAATCACAACTAGAACAATCTAAAATTTTTACTTTTATACACTAGAAAGTTTTTAAAACATATTATTCTAGATTCAATCACAACTAGAACAATCTAAATTTTTTACTTTTATACACTAGAAAGTTTTTAAAAAATATTATTCTAGATTCAATTACAACTAGAACAATCTAAAATTTTTACTTTTATCCACTAGAAAGTTTTTGAAAAGTATTATTCCAGTTACTATCACAACTAGAACAATCTAAAATTTTTACTTTGTACACTAGAAAGTTTTTAAAAAATATTATTCTAGATTCAATCACAACTAGAACAATCTAAAATTTTTACTTTTATACACTAGAAAGTTTTTAAAACATATTATTCTAGATTCAATCACAACTAGAACAATCTAAAATTTTTACTTTTATACACTAGAAAGTTTTTAAAAAATATTATTCTAGATTCTATTACAACTGGAACAATCTAAAAATTTTACTTTGTTTATCTAGAAAGTTTTCAAAATATATTATTCTAGATTCAATCACAACTAGAACAATCTAAATTTTTTACTTTTATACACTAGAAACTTTAAAAAAAATATTATTCTAGATTCTATTACAACTGGAACAATCTAAAAATTTTACTTTTATACACTAGAAAGTTTTTAAAAAATATTATTCTAGATTCAATCACAACTAGAACAATCTAAATTTTTTACTTTTATACACTAGAAAGTTTTTAAAAAATATTATTCTAGATTCAATCACAACTAGAACAATCTAAAAATTTTACTTTGTTTATCTAGAAAGTTTTAAAAAATATTATTCTAGATTCAATCACAACTAGAACAATCTAGAATTTTTACTTTTATACACTAGAAAGTTTTTAAAACATATTATTCTAGATTCAATCACAACTAGAACAATCTAAATTTTTTACTTTTATACACTAGAAAGTTTTTAAAACATATTATTCTAGATTCTATTACAACTAGAACAATCTAAAAAAAATAATAAATTTTGAAATATTAAAATTATGTATTAAATATTTAATAAAACTTTAATAAAACTTTAATGTAGCTGTTTCTCTATTGGTCAGCATTTCATTTTTAACATTTTCCAAACACTGTAAAGCAGTTCCTTTACCATAATGTTCATCATATCTACTGATATTCATTAGAGGATACTCCTTGAAATTTATTTTAATCATAACACCATACAAATAATCAAAATATTTATTTTCACTTAGTAATTTACATGCATCAGTTTTTGATAAACTCCTATTTGTAAATTGAAATAACCCATAACCAGTAGTACCTCTAGTATTGTATAATTCCATTAACATCTCTTCAGGCGGAACATCTTCACAATAAATATAATTATCTAGACGTTGCGGTAAACAATGCAAAATTAACCATTTCAATGTATTATCGCGCAATATAGTTTTCAAATACTTTAGATTAACACACCCAACTTCATCAACTATTATTTTATAAGAAGGATTCTCATTATTTTTTGGCACATTTTCAATTTGGTCAATATAATTATAATCTTGTTTAATAGCAAGATTAACCTGTTCTTGAATAAAATTAACTGATAATACATGGGTTACCCTAAAAATAAATTGCCTATTTTCAATATTAATATTAGCAACCTTATTATCTTTATCATCAACTGAATGAAAATTTTCTAAATATCCTAGAAAAATCTCATACTTATCCAACCACACATTAACCCAAAAATAATTCGTAAAATTTAATTCAGATGGATCCGTTTCATTCATTAAACTTATTAAAGCTCTAGCAATATGTAATTTATGATAATCTTTACATCCTAATGTGACTCTACTAAACTCAAAAGTATCATTATAAGTTACTTTATTATAACCAAATCCACTCTTAATTTCCCATCCATCCACAATACAATGATCAAGATCACCTAGACTAGAGAAATAACAAGCACCTAATAATCTATCTAATGTTTCTAAATCACTAATTACATAATTTTTATTGAAAATCAGAAAATCTATAACACGAATGTTGCTCAAAGTATTAATACACCATACATCCAATATATTTGTTTTAAATTTGGCATATCTGGATCTCCATAAAATATTATTTACATCAAAAAAACCTTCTACTTTTTCTTGTTCTTTTTTTATTTTTCCAACATGATTATTATTTTTTAATGTTCCATTATCACATAAGTTTCTAGCATTTCGGAAAACACATGCCGGATTTTGTAAAAATGTTTCTAATTCTTTTTTAATAGCACTAATATCATAATCATTATTTTTATCAAATGTTAATAATACACTATTAGACATTATAAGTAGTAATAATATTATTAACATAATCAATCAATTCAATTTTATTTGTAAAAATTGAATGTTGTAATATTTTAATTAAAATAATCAATAAAAATAAAATGATGAACGAAGTTGATGATAATATATATGTATATCAGTTTGATACCATATGCAGTAATATATTTGAAAATCCACATAATTATTATTATCATTGTTTACAAGAATTCACTAGTCAAAATAAAATTATCATAGATGTTAAAGGTCATAAATATAATTTACACAAAGAAGGTCTTATTGATGCCATTTCTCACGATTACTTCACCGCATCTTTTGATTATAAATTTTATTATACTGAAAGTACTAAATATGTATTACAAAAATTTAATAAAGATATATGCGAACCCCTTATAAATAAAAAATTTAAATTTAGCCGGAAAGATCTTAAGAAGTTTTTAAAAATAGAATTGTCAAAATCAAAAAAGATTTATTACAAAACTATGATACCATACTATAAAAAAATTATTAAACAAAAGTTTTGCATGTGTTGTTATCATCATAAACCAGAAAATAATTCTAGAAGAGGTTACAATACTATATACGAAAATAAAAATTATACTAGAACAGTTAAAGATAATTTTATACATTTTTAATTTCTCAAAACCATCACCCGTCTTCAGGTCTATTTATATAAATTAAAATTGAACAATATAGACACATATTAATATAATCACATACTAAAACTATTAAAACATGCAAAATACAACATCAAACGATGCAACTGATATTTTTGATCATAAATTTCATACATATTTCACTAAAGTTATTACAGAATTAAAGAGTGCAAACACCGCTCTCAATCATTCAACCAATGCTGTTAAGAAAGCCGCTGCAACATCAACAAATTCGGTTGAAGTACTAGCAAGTATACTTGAAGTACTTACAAGTACAAATGAAGCACTTAAGAGTACTTCAGAAGCACTAACATGTTTGACTGAAACACTTCCACATTCAATTCAAAATTCTTCCAGTAAGGTTAGTGCACTCTCAAGCACTACAGACGCACTTTCACGTGTAACTAATGCATTATCAACAGTAACTAGCACTATTCCACACGTCACTCAATCACTTATAAATACTTCAGGATCACTCACACATGCAACAGCATTGTTTCTAACTACAACTACTCATGCTATTCCTAATGTCCTTGAACACACAACTACATCATCCCAAAATACTACTAATGCTATTCCAGATGTCATTGAACACACAACTACTAAAGTTGTTACTAAAGAAGTTTGCAAAGATCCAAACAATATTGACTACATTAAAAGCGTTATTAATGAAGTTATTGATAGATATTATGTAGTTCTAAAACAAGAAAAATATAATAGTACGGAAGCGTCAATGATAAAACTTATGTCTCAATTTAGTTTGATCATGTCGATGATACTAGATAGCGCACCAAGTGAATCAGATAAACCAGGTGAAAAAAATCATGCTAATAAGTCGTTAGCTGATATGCTAAAAAGTTATTATATTATACGCACAGGTAATGTTGCACATAATATTGGGACATACACAAACTATGGAGGCTATATTAACAATGACAATTATTCATTAAATGTTATGTTTATCCAGGAGCAAATTCCTCTTGAAAAAAATATTTATGAACTAGTTGGTAAAATGAACATTCTTTTACGACACATGATGGTCGTCCTCAAACACCCACTTGTGAACTTTGCTACCGTATGCATATTTTAAATATAATTAATAATTATTAATACATTCATTCAAAATTTATTTATTTTTTTTGCGGTTGATGTCTTAAGATTTTATATTAAAAGACTGTAAATAGAATCTAAACTTAAATGGAATTTTTATGCCAAAATTGCCAATATACCTTTTGTGATAAAGAAATGTTTGATTTTCATAAAGATGATTGTGATAATTTAAAAAATCAAGAACATGAACCAGACCATGACAAAAAAAAGTTTTTTTGCCCACTATGTAATAAACATTTTAGACTATTTAAAAATCTTAAAACACATTCAGAAACTATTAAACATTTAGATCTTCTAGAATGGCGTCACAAACAATCATTAGATACATTATCAACTACTAATTCAAATATCAAAGAAGTTATTGTTACTAATTCCAGTTTAATCGAAAAAAAACAAAAATATAATTTAAATCACAACAATAATGAAGAAGAAGAATCTGAATTCTCAATATCAATGGAAATAGATAAAATGATTGCCGAACAACCGGATGAATTTCTTTCACAACTTACATCAATGAACAACACATCTAATTCTATTAACATTCCTGAAAATTCATCTGAAAATCCTCTAGAAGAACTTTTCAAAGGATCATTCACAGATAACACTTTTAATAACACTTCTGATAACACTTTTAATAACACTTTTAATAACACTTTTAATAACACTTCTGATAACACTTCTGATAACACTTCTGATAACACTTTTAATAACACTTTTAATAACACTTCTGATAACACTTCTGATAACACTTTTGATGACACTTTTGATGGTACTTTTGATAATATCATTAAAGATATACCTGATAATACTAATACATTCAAAGAAGATACAGATGATTTACTTTCACAGTTAATAGCTTCTAGAGATAGAGATTTATATCAAGATTTTAAAGAAACACCCAAAAGTATTAATAACAATATAAGTAATATAAATAATGTATCTGAACCCATATTTAATAATTTTCACACAGAATTCCAAACTGAAAGCATTAGTAACTATAACAACCAGAGTAACCAGAGTAACCATAGCATCAATAATGTTGATGGTAATGATTTTCTAGATCAATTAATGAAATCAAGGGAAAAAGAATTAGATAATATTAGAAATACACCTCAAACACAAACTCGGACACAAACATTTAACACACCTAGAACACCTCAAACACAAACATTTAACACACCTCAAACACAAACTCGGACACAAACATTTAACACACCTCAAACACAAACTCGGACACAAACATTTAACACACCTAGAACACCTCAAACACAAACATTTAACACACCTAGAACACCTCAAACACATCAAAATTCTTTAAATTTAAATATTGAAATTCAGTTACCAGATGAAGATGATAGTGATATTTTAGAAGAATTAAAAAAGACTAAAAAAGAATTAGCTGACAATTTCAATAAACATCAAAATACATTAGAAAATAAACTAGAATATCCTGAAAATAATCTATTAAACGCCCTAACAACACAAAGAGACAAAGATTATATAAAAGAAAAAGAAATGAATAGCAAAGATCATGGAATAGTTTATGGTCAACCAACAGAACAATTAAAAACACTTAAATATCCAATCCAATATCATCAACATCCCTTATGGCAACAATTAACTAAAATTATAAAAGAAAAAGATGCTCCTAGAAGATTAGTCGCAATTTTATTAGGATCTCCTATAACAGATTATCCTATAATATATGCATTTATAAGATTATCTGATAAATTAGATGGTAAAAAACAGAAAGATTTAAGAATGACTTTAGTACAATCTATCCTAGAAGTACAAAAACATTTAGTGAGCATGTTACATGCTGGTCAATTAATTTGGGGTCAAAAAGAAGTAAAAATGATTCTTCTAGTTATGACACAATGGAAAATATCAGATTATTATAATGAACTTAAAAATGAACTTAAAAGTAGTACATAAGTAATTTAAGGTTACATGACACTATAAATGTATATGGAAATTCCTTTTGCAGATTTAGAATCAAATTTAAAAGTCGATAAAATTTATCATTTATCAGACATTCATATTAAACTTCAGAAAAGACACGAAGAATATAGATCAGTATTTAAAACTCTTTACCAAATTCTCACCAAAGAAAAAGAAATGACCCCTAAATCAACTGGTATTATTGTAATTACAGGTGACATTCTTCATTCTAAAACTGAATTAAGTCCAGAATGTGTTTCCTTAACAGCTGAATTCTTTCAAAAATTATCTGAAATAATGCCTTTGTTTATTATTGCAGGTAATCATGACGCAAATCTAAATAATCATGATAGATTAGACTCTTTAACACCTATTATTGAAAAAGTTATGCGGAAATCAACTTGCTATTATCTAAAAGAATCCGGAATTTACAAATATGGTAACATTGCTTTCGGTTTAACCAGTGTATTCGATTATAATGTCGTTAGTGCCGATCTAATAGAACAATTAGAATTAACTGGTATTGACCATAAAATTGGACTTTTTCATGGACGTGTTGATGGAGCTATAACAGATACTGGAGCTATTATGACAGGTGAGAAAGGTATTAATAAAGATAGTTTCAAAGGTTATGATTTTACTCTTTTAGGTGATATACATAAATATCAACAACTGAAAACAAATTCAATAGCTTATGCAGGTTCTTTAATACAACAAAATCATGGAGAATCTTTACGCAATCATGGTGTATTAATTTGGGATCTTTCATCAAAAACATGTCAAATTAAAGAAATACCAAATCAATATGGTTATATAACTCTCAAACTAAAAGAAGGAAAACTTATCAAACATAAAGAAGATCAAATACCAAATTATTGCTATTTAAGATTAGAAATAGATGCAAAAACTAGTAAAGAGGATCGTGATAAAATTATTAATGATTTTAAGAAAAATAGAACCATTTTAGAATTGATTCTAGTTGAAAATGATATACATAAAACTGATCAAGAATCAGATGATGTTAAATCATTATCATTCAATATTAGTGATGATCAATTCCAAAATTCTGAAATAGAAAAATATCTTAAAACAAAAGGATTAGATGCGAATGTTATTAATACTATTAAAAAACTTAATACAGATTACAATTCTAAAATATTAACAACAGAAACTATTCTAGGTTCATCCTGGAAAATTAAATCAGTTGAATTTAATGATGTCAACTGTTATGGTCCCGATAATAAAATAGATTTTACCAAATGCAAAGGTATTGTTGGAATAGTTGCACCAAATCATATTGGTAAATCAACAATATTAGATGTAATTTTATATACTTTGTTTGATAAAACATCAAGAAAAGGTAATGCTAAGGATTTTATAAGATTAGGACAAAAGACTTTTAAAACTAAAGTAGAAATTGAAATGGGTAATAAGGAGTATCATATAATAAAAAAGGGAACTTTAAAAACTCAAGGTACAATGAGTGTTCAAATTAATTTTTATTCATATCATACGGACGCAACTGATAATAAAAAGGTTAAAACTGAATTAGATGGCAAAACACCAGCTGAAACTAAAAAAGTTATTGAATCATACTTTGGGACTTATGATGATATGGTAATGACAACTATTTCTTTACAAAATAATAATACACAATTTGCTGATGCAACTACTACAGAAAGAAGACGAGAGTTTGAGAAACTTTTAAGAATTAATGTATTTGAAAAACTTAAAGACCTCGCACAAGATGATTATCGAGAGAAAAAAGCAATTATTAAACATTTATATTCCGAAATACCTGAAGATTGTCTCAAAAATTTATTAGATGAACATATGTCTATTGAAGATGAATACAAAAGAACTGAAATAGAATTAGAATTGCAAAAAACTGATCTACAAAAATATAGAGATCAAGAAAGTAGTTTGATGATAAATGTAGGATCATTATTAAATCAAATACCTAAGGAATATCAAAAAATGGCACAAAAAGGATTACTTACAGAACATCGTAAAAATTTAGAAAAATCTATTAATTTAATAAAAAAAGAATTAGAAAATACAGAAGATTATTCTTCAACCACTTTAGAAGAATGGCAAAAAAAAGAAAAGGAAAGAACCAAAAAATTAAAAACACTTGATTCTCAATTGGAAGAACTTTATAGTCAAATACATCCTATTAAAGGATTTCAAGAACATACTAATGAAACTAAAAATTTAGATTTGAAGAAAACTGAAAAAGAAACTAGAGATAATACCCTTCAGATTAGTAAATTAGGAAAAAAAATAGAAGAACTCAAAAATTGTAACTGGGAAGAAAAAGAATTGATCCTGAAAACATGTCTGCAAATTAATCAAAAACAAAAAGAAAAATACCCAGATCAAGGTCCTTTTAAAGATTTTTATAAAAGTTTAGAAGAAACCATACATGAAGTATTAGATCAAATTTATCATCCTGGTACCGAAGAAGATTTACAAAAATTAAACCTAGAACGTAATAAACTCAAAAAAGATAATCAAAATCTTCAGGAACTTATTGAAAAATATAAAAAAATAGAAAATAATTTAGAAAATAAAGTCAATAATGCAAAAATAGAAAAAGATATATCCAAACTCAAAAAAGAAAAAACTAAACTTGAAGAATCTGGTTTTGAACTAGAACAATACCAAAAAGCTCTCAAATTAAAAGATCTTGAAAAAGAACTAGATAAATTAAATTTAGTTGAAGATACAATTAAAGAATATGCCATTAAACAAGATGAATTACAAAAAATAATGGCACAAGTCCTCAAATGTGATGAAAATTTAAATTTATTATCAACTAAACGTGGTGATTTAAAGGGAAGTATTGGTATTATTGAAGCTGAAATGAAATCTCTTACAGAAAAGAAAAAAATATTAGAAAGCGAGATAGTTTCTGCTGATTTTATATCAACATATTTAGATTGTTTGAAGAAAGTCCCTTTTTTTATTATAGATACTATAGTACCTCAATTGGAACGTGTTGTCAATCAAATGTTAGCATGTTTAGTGGATTTTACTATTAGTGTAGTTATAACGGAAAAAGATCTTAATGTGTATATAAATTTGGCGAAAGGTCAAATACCATTGAGTAATTCATCTGGGTTTCAGAAATTCGTAGGTAGTCTTTTTCTTCGAATGGGTTTAATTAAAATATCAAATCTTCCCAAAGCAAATTTTATTGCTATTGATGAAGGTTGGAGTAATTTTGATTATGAAAATCTTAATAATGTTCATTTAATAATGGATTATCTTAGAACACAATTTGATTTTGTTTTACTAGTTTCTCATTTACCAATAATGAAAGAACAAGCTGATATGCAAATCAATTTAAAAGTTTATAATAAAAAAGATGATCTTGAAAAACTTACTAATGTAATTTATCCTCCATTACCAAAAAATACTTAATATATACTTTCAAAATATTTTTTGAAAAGGTAATCCAGAGTTTTCCAACTATTCTCGTCCCACACGAGAATCCAAATATAATAATGTTTCTTTAGTATATCTTAATTCTAATCCAGAGTTTTCCCACCATTCTACAACAGCAACATGACCACGTCGTATTGCCAGTTCCAATGCACGTTTATCATATTTTAATTCTAGTCCAGAATTTTTCCACCATTCTAGAACAGCAACATGACCATGACAAGATGCCCAATTTAATGCATATTCATCATATTTTAATTCTAATCCAGAATGCTTCCACCATTCTAGAACAGCAAATTGACCATATTCAGATGCTACATTTAATGCGTATCCAGAATATTTTAATGGTAATCCAGAGTTTTTCCACCATTCTAGAACAGCAACGTGACCTTTTTCAGATGCCCAATTTAATGCACGTGTATCATATTTTAAAGCTAATCCAGACTGCTTCAACCATTCTAGAACAGCAACATGACCATATTCAGATGCCCCATTTAATGCATATTCATTATATTTTAATTCTAATCCAGAGTTTTTCCACCATTCTAGAACAGCAACTTGAGCATTTGATGATGCCCAATTTAATGCATATTCATTATATTTTAAAGGTAATCCAGAGTTTTTCCACCATTCTAGAACACCAACATGACCATAACAAGATGCCCTATTTAATGCATTTTTATCATATTTTAATTCTAATCCAGAGTTTTTCCACCATTCTAGAACAGCAACTTGACCATTATCTGATGCCCAACCTAATGCATCTTCATTATATTCTGAAGGTAATCCTGAGTTTTTCCACCATTCTAGAACATTAATATGACCATATCCAGATGCCAAAATTATTCCATGTTCAGAATATTTTAATTCTAATCCAGAGTGCTTCAACCATTCTAGAACACTTATCTGACCATTTAGAGATGCATTATCAATAAACTAATCATTATTACATAATTTGAACTTTTTAATTATTTTAATATTATAAATGTAATATCTGTCACCCAAAATAACTTTATCATTTAATCTAACCACTATTCTAACATAACAGATATTTCCACGATAGTATTTATAATTATGATTAATATTTACAATAGTGAGAACATCCAAAATTAGTTCTTTATAACTGGTGCAATATACATTTTTTTTACTAGAATAAATAATATACATTCTATTAAAAATTTTAAAAAATTAAAGAGTAAAATAAATAAAATTGATTTTACTCTTTAATTTTAATCCAGAGTTTTTCCACCATTCTATAACAGCACTTTGCCATCTGAAAGCGGCCCATTTAATACTTCTATCAGAATATTTTAATTCTAATCCAGAATTTTTCCACCATTCCAGAACATTGATATGTCCAACTTGGGATGCATATTCTAAGGCTTTTTCAGAATATTTTAAAGGTAATCCAGAGTTTTTCCACCATTCCAGAACAGCAACTTGACCATTTTGAGATGCCCTATTTAATGCACCTTTATAATATTTTAAAGGTAATCCAGAGTTTTTCAACCATTCTAGAACATTGGTATAACCGTAATATGATGCATAATAAATTAAGTACTTATTATTATACAATTTACACTTTTTAATTATTTTAAGGTTAAAACTGTAATACTCATCACTCACAATAACCTTATTATTTACCATAATAACTATCATAATGTTACTGATGCGACCAAGATAGTGCTCATAAGCCATATTAGTATTTATGATTTTTTTATTCAATATTAGTCGGTCATAACTAGTATAATGTAAATAATATTTATTATCAGAATAGATGATATACATTTTATTAAAAAACTTAAAAAGTAAAAAGTAATATCAATTTTATTTATTTTTTTAATTCTAATCCAGATTTTTTCCACCATTCTGGAACAGCAACTCGACCATAGTGTAATGCACGTTGATCATATTTTAAGTCCAATCCAGAGTTTTTCCACCATTCTAGAACATTAATATTACCATATTTGGATGCTCCGTTTAATGCATTTTCATTATATTTTAAAGGTAATTTAGAGTTTTTCCACCATTCTAAAACATTAATATGATTATATTCAGATGCGTAGTTTAATGCATTTTCATTATATTTTAAAGGTAATTTAGAGTTTTTCCACCATTCTAGAACAGCAACGTTACCATTTTTAGATGCCAAATTTAATGCATTTTCATCATATTTTAATTCTAATCCAGAGTTTTTCCACCACTCCAGAACATTAATATGACTATTACTAGATGCCAAATGTAATGCACCTTTATAATATTTTAAAGGTAATCCAGAGTTTTTCAACCATTCCAGAACATTGGTATAACCGTAATATGATGCATAATAAATTAAGTACTTATTATTATACAATTTACACTTTTTAATTATTTTAAGGTTATAACTGTAATATCTATCACTTAGAATAACCTTATTATTTATCCTAATAACTATCGTAACTTTAATGAGGTTGCTAAGATGACACTCATAAGTCTTATCAGTATTTATGATTCTGTTGTACAATATCAGTTTGTCATAACTACTAGCACAATAATATGCATCTTTATTATCAGAATAGATAATATACATTTTATTAAAAAGCTTAAAAAGTACAAAGTAAAATCAATTTTATTTATTTAAATTCTAATCCAGAGTTTTTCCACCATTCTAGAACATTAATATGACCATATCGGGATGCCCAATTTAATGCATCTTTAGAATATTTTAATTCTAATCCAGAGTTTTTCCACCATTCTAGAACATTAATATGACCATGAAAAGATGCTGAATTTAATGCATTTGTATTATATTTTAATTCTAATCCAGAGTTTTTCCACCATTCTAGAACATTAATATGACCATATTTAGATGCCCAAGCTAATGAACGTTGATCATATTTTAATTCTAATCCAGAGTTTTTCCACCATTCTAGAACATTAATATGACCATAATATGATACATCATTTAATACATGTTTATTATATTTTAATTCTAATCCAGAGTTTTTCCACCATTCTAGAACATTAATATGACCATATTTAGATGCAAAATATATTGCCCATTCACTATATTTTATTTCCAATCCTGAGTGCTTCCACCATTCTAGAACAGCAACGTGACCATAATGAGATGCACAATCTAATACATCTTCATAATATTTTAATTTTAATCCAGAATGCTTCCACCATTCAAGAACATTAATGCAACCATTTTTTGATACATTATTGATAAAGAATTTATTATTGTACAACTTAAATTTTATAATTATTTTAGGGTCATAAATGTTGTAATATCTATCACTCAAAATTACTTTATTTTTATAATTTATAAGTGTCATTACAGCAGCAGTTGGACCATCCTCTTCAAAATATGCACTATAATTATAATTAATATTAAATAAATAGGCACCATGCTCATCATTATTAATATTTATGCTTTTGTGTTCAAAAGTTAGCTTTTTGATGGATGAATTTTGAGAACAACATTCATCTTTTTTATTACAATATATAATATGCATCTTATAAAAAATATTAAAAGGAAAATAGCAAAATCAATTTTATTTATTTTATTTTTTTAATGGTAATCCAGAATTTTTCCACCATTCTAGAATATTAGTATCACAATATTGCAGTATATAATTTAATGCATCATCACTATATTGATAAGGAAATTCAGAATTTTCTAACCAATTCATGAAAATATCTCGACAATTACCAGACACATTTAACGCATCTTCATCATATTTTAATTCTAATCCAGAATGTTTCCACCATTCTAGAATAGCAACTTGACCAAGTCGTGATGCCCAATTTAACGCATTTTCATCATATTTTAATTCTAAACCAGAATTTTTCCACCATTCTAGAACAGCAATTTCACCTCTGATAGATGTCCAATTTATTGCATTTTTATTATATTTTAATTCTAAACCAGAATTTTTCCACCATTCCAAAACATCTACGCGATTACTATGTGATGCTAAATTTAATGTATTTTCATCATATTTTAATTCCAAACCAGAATTTTTCCACCATTCTAGAACATTTGTATGATTATTTACAGATGCTAAATTTAATGCATATTCATCATATATTAATTCTAAACCAGAGTGCTTCCACCATTCTAAAACATCAACTAGATCAGATTGAGATGCCAAATTTAATGCTCTTTCGTCATATTTTAATTCTAATCCAGAGTTTTTCCACCATTCTAAAACATCAACGCGATTACTATGTGATGCTAAATTTAATGCATTTTCATCATATTTTAATTCTAATCCAGAATACTTCCACCATTCTAGAACATTTATATGACCACACCAGGATGCCCAATTGAATGCCCATTCAGAATATTTTAATTCTAAACCAGAATTTTTCCACCATTCTAGAACACTTATCTGACCATTTAGAGATGCATTATCAATAAAATAATCATTATTACATAATTTGAACTTTTTAATTATTTTAATATTATAAATGTAATATCTGTCACCCAAAATAACTTTATCATTTAATCTAACCACTATTCTAACGTGACAGATATTTCCACGATAGTATTTATAATTATTATTAATATTTACAATAGTGGGATCATATGGGATTAGTTCTTCATAACTGGCGCAATATACATTTTTTTTACTAGAATAAATAATATACATATTATAAAAAATTATAAAAAGCAAATTATAAAATCAATTTTATTTATTTTTTTTATGGTAATCCAGAGTTTTTCCACCATTCTAGAACAGCAACTTGACTTTTTGCAGATGCCCATTTCAATGAATATTCATCATATTTTAAAAGTAATCCAGAGTTTTTCCACCATTCTAGAACAGAAACTTGACCATATCGGGATGCCCAATCTAATGCATGTACAGTATATTTTAATTGTAATCCAGAGTTTTTCCACCATTCTAGAACATTAATATGACCATATTTAGATGCCCAATTTAATGCCAAACTAGAATATTCTAGCTTGAATCCAGAATGCTTCCACCATTCTAGAACAGCAACTTGACCATTTTCAGATGCACAATCTATTGCAACTTCATTATATTTTAATTCTAATCCAGAGTTTTTCCACCATTCTAGAACATCCACATGACCATTTTCAGATGCCAAATATAATGCATATTCATTATTTTTTAAAGGTAATCCAGAGTTTTTCCCCCATTCTAGAAGATTTATATCACCATTACGAGATGCATGTCCAATGAAGTTATAAATAAAGCAATAATTATTATATAACTTACACTTTTTAATTATTTTAGTATTATAAATGTAATATCTGTGACTTAAAATTACCTTATCATTTAACTTAATGACTATTCTAAAGTAACATCTATCATTACGACTATAACTATAATAATGTTCATAAGCATTATCAATATTTATGAGCATTTCATTATAACATGCATCTTTTCCATCAGAATAAATAATATACATCTTATAAAAAATTATAAGAAGTAAATGATAAGATCAATTTTATTTATTTTTTTAATAGTAATCCAGAGTTATTCCACCATTCTAAAACATCAAAATAACAATATAATGATGCCCACTTTAATACATTTTCATCATATTTTAATGGTAATCCAGAGTTTTCCCACCATTCTAGAACATCAACGTAACAATTTGAAGATGCATATTCTAATGCATCTTTAGAATATTTTAATTCTAATCCAGAATTTTTCCACCATTCCAGAGCATATACATTTGCAAAATTTAATGCATGTTCAGTATATTTTAATTCTAATCCAGAGTTTTTCCACCATTCTAGAACCTTTATACGACCATGTGAAGATGCAAAATTTAATATATTTTCATCATATTTTAATTCCAATCCAGAATTTTTCCACCATTCTAGAACATTAATATGACAATATGAAGATGCACCATCCAACGCATTTATAGAATATTTTAAAGGTAATCCAGAATTTTTCCACCATTCCAGAACAGCAACTTGACCTCTTTGAGATGCTCTATCCAATGCATTTTCAGAATATTTTAATTCCAATCCAGAATTTTTCCACCATTCTAGACCATTGATATTACCTTTTTCAGATGCCCAATCTAATGCTATTTCAGAATATTTTAATTCTAATCCAGAGTTTTTCCACCATTCCAGAACAGCAACTTGACCAATTGATGCAAATCCTAATGCTAATTCAGAATATTTTAATTCCAATCTAGAATTTTTCCACCATTCTAAAATATTTATATGTCCTTCTAGTGATGCCCGATCTATTGCATCCTTAGAATATTTTAATTCTAATCCAGATTTTTTCCACCATTCTAGAACATTTATGTGACCGCGTTCAGATGCCAAATTTAATGCCGACATACTATAGAATAAAGGTAATTTTGAGTTTTCCCACCATTCTAGAACAACAACTTGACCATGTCCAGATGCACTATCAATAAATTTATTATTATTATACAACTTAAATTTTACAAATATTCTTAGATTATTAATATTATATTTATCACTTAAAACTACCTTATAATTTAACCTAATAACTATTCTAATAATATTACCAAGAACATCATAAGATTTATTAATATTTTTGAGATTGCATTGATTATAATAAGCATAATATCTGTTAAAATTATTATAATATAAACTTTTTTTACTAGAATAAATAATATACATCTTATAAAAAATAATGAAAATAAGGGGTAAATCAATTTTATTTTTTTAATTCTAATCCAGAGTTTTTCCACCATTCTAGAACATTAATATGACCATTTGCAGATGCCCAAATTAATGCACACTCATCATATTTTAAAGGTAATCCAGAGTGTTTCAACCATTCTAGAACATAAACGTAACTCCAACATGATACGTAATTAATAAGTTGTTCATTATTGTACAATTTTAATTTTACAATTACTTTTAAACTATTAAAATTATAGTCATCACTTAAAATAACCTTGTTATTGTTATTCAACCTAATAACTATTCTTATGTGATTACAACAAATATTATCATCCTCATAAGTATTATTAATATTTTTGATTTTGTATTTTAGTTTGCTATAACTATTATAATATAAATCGTTTTTTTTATTAGAATAAAGAATATACATCGTATAAAAAAATATTAAAAATAAAGAGTAAAATAAATATTATTTATTTTATATTTTTAATTCTAATCCAGAACGCTTCCACCATTCTATAACAGCAACATTACCATATGATGATACATAATTTAATGTATATGTATCATATTTTAATTCTAATCCAGAATTTTTCCACCATTCTAGGGCATTTAATGATGCCCACTGTAGTGCATCTTCAGAATATTTTAATTCTAATCTAGAATGCTTCCACCATTCTAGAACATTAATATGACCATTACAAGATGACCAATTTAATGCCCATTTATCATATTTTAATTCTAATCCAGAGTTTTTCCACCATTCTAAAACAAAAACTTTACCACTTCTAGATGCACCAGTTAATGCAAATGCATTATATTTTAATTTTAATCCAGAGTTTACCCACCATTCTAGAACATTAATATGACCATATTCAGATGCCAAGGCTAACGCATTTTCATCATATTTTAAAGGTAATCCAGAATTTTTCCACCATTCTAAAAGATCTATATTACCATCTCCAGATATACAATCTAATGTATTTTCAGAATATTTTAATTCTAATCCAGAGTTTTTCCACCATTCTAGAACAGCAAATTGACCATTCAAAGATGCCATGTGTAATGATAATTCATCATATTTTAATTCTAATCCAGAATGCTTCCACCATTCTAGAACAGTAACTTTACCGTACATTGATGCCAAATTTAATGCATTTTGATTATATTTTAATGGTGATCCAGAATTTTTCAAGAATTCTAGAACAGAAACTTGACCATTTGAAGATACACCATCAATAAAACGATTATTATTATATAACTTTAATTTTACAATTACTTTTGGACTATTAAAATTATAATTATCACTTAAAATAGCATTGCCATTTAACCTAATAATTATTCTAATTCGAGTGTTCTTATGCTGGGTGCCAATAGTGAGATTATAAGTATTATTAATATTAATACAGTAATAGTTATAAGTAGTATAATATATATCTTTATTTTTATTATCACAATAAATAATATACATCTTATAAAAAATATTAAAAATAAAGAGTAAAATCAATTTTATTTTTTTAATTCTAATCCAGAGTTTTTCCACCACTCTGCAACATTAATGTGACCGAACCATGATGCCAAATTGATTGCTTTTTCTGTATATTTTAAAGGTAATCCAGAGTTTTTCCACCATTCTAGAACATTAATATAACCTCTCATGGATGTTAAATATAATGCATTTTCAGAATATTTCAGTTCTAATCCAGAATTTTTCCACCATTCTAGAACAACAACTTGACCATTTGAAGATGCTCCATTTAATGCATATTCAGAATATTTTAATTTTAATCCAGAGTTTTTCCACCATTCTAGAACATTAATATGACCATACCGTGATGCCCAATCTAATGCATATTCAGAATATTTTAATGGTAATCTAGAATGCTTCCACCATTCTAGAACAGCAACTTGACCTTTTTCAGATGCAAAATTTAATAACCATACATCATATTTTAATTCTAGTCCAGAGTTTTTCCACCATTCTAGAACAGCAACTTGACCATTTGAAGATGCTTTATCTAATGCATTTTCATCATATTTTAATTCTAATCCAGACTGCTTCCACCATTCTAGAACAGCAACTTGACCATATTCAGATGCTTTATATAATGCATATAGATCATATTTTAATGGTAATCCAGAGTTTTTCCACCATTCTAGAACATTAGTATGACCATATAATGATGCACTACTGATTAAATTATTATTATTATATAACTTAAATTTTACAATTACTTTTTGATTATAGATATTATAATTATCACTTAAAATAACCTTATTATTTAATGTAATAACTATTTTAATGTGATTATCAAGGAGACCATCCGTCTCATAAGTATAATTAATATTTTTAATACTGTATTTTAGTTGGCTATAACTAGCATAATATACATCTTTTTTATTAGAATAAAGAATATACATATTATAAAAATTATTAAAAAGTGTAAAATCAATTTTATTTATTTATTTTTTAATTCTAATCCAGAGTTTTTCCACCATTCTAGAACAGCAACTTGGCCATAATTTGATGCCAACTTTAATGCATTTTCAGAATATTTCAGTTCTAATCCAGAGTTTTTCCACCATTCTAGAACATTAATATGACCTTTTTCAGATGCCCACTTTAATGCATCTTCAGAATATTTTAATTCCAATTCAGAATTTTTCCACCATTCTAGAACAGCAACTTGGCCATAATTTGATGCCCACATTAATGCATATTCAGAATATTTTAATTCCAATCCAGAATGCTTCCACCATTCTAGAACATTAATATGACCTTTTTCAGATGCCCAATTTAATGTTTCTTCATCATATTTTAATTCCAATTCAGAATTTTTCCACCATTCTAGAACAGCAACTTGGCCATAATTTGATGCCCACATTAATGCATATTCAGAATATTTTAATTCCAATCCAGAATGCTTCCACCATTCTAGAACTGCAACTTTACCAATTCGTGATGCCAAATTTAATGCATATTCAGAATATTTTAATTCCAATCCAGAATGCTTCCACCATTCTAGAACAGCAACTTGACCCTCCCAAGATGCCAAATTTATTGCACATATATCATATTCTAAAGGTAATCCTGATTTTTGAAAAAATTCTAGAATATTAATATGACCATAATATGATGCATCATTAATAAGTTGATTATTATTATATAACTTAAATTTTATAATTACTTTTTCATTATAAATATAATAATTATCACTTAAAATAACCTTATTATTTAACCTAATAACTATTCTAATCTTATTATCAATGGTACCACAAGCACGATAAGTATTATTAATATTTATTATTTTGTCCGCTAAGTTGTAACTAGTATCATACACCAGTGATTCACCACAATAAATAATATACATCTTATAAAAAATATTAAAACTTAAATGGCAAAATCAATTTTATTTATTTTTTTAATTCTAATCCAGAGTTTTCCCACCACTCTGCTGCATTAATATCACCACGTTTAGATGCCCAATTGATTGCACTTTCTGTATATTTTAAAGGTAATCCAGAGTTTTTCCACCATTCTAAAACTGCAACTTTATTATTATATGATGCACAGCCTAATGCATCTTCATTATATTTTAATTTTAATCCAGAGTTTTTCCACCATTCCAGAACAGCAACTTGTCCATTTAATGATGCCCATTGTAATCCTATTGCATTGTATTTTAAAGCTAATCCAGAGTTTTTCCACCATTCTAGAACATCAACTTGACCCTTTGAAGATGCCCAATTTAATGCACCTTTATCATATTTTAATTCTAATCCAGAGTTTTTCCACCATTCTAGGACATTTATATGACCTTTTGAAGATGCCCAAGTTAATGCACTTTCATCATATTTTAATTCTAATCCAGAATGCTTCCACCATTCTAGAACATTAATATGACCATTTATAGATGCCCAATGTAATGCACTTTCATCATATTTTAATTCTAATCCAGAATGCTTCCACCATTCTAGGACAGCAACTTGACCCTTTGAAGATGTCCAAAGTAATGCAAGCTCAGAATATTTTAATTCTAATCCAGAATGCTTCCACCATTCTAAAACAGCAACAGCAACACTACCATTTTCAGATCCCCATTGTAATGCATATTCAGAATATTTTAATTTTAGTCCAGAGTTTTTCCACCATTCTAGAACGGCAACTTGACCTTTATTAGATGCTGTATCTAATGCATTTTCAGAATATTTTAATTCTAATCCTGAGTTTTTCCACCATTCTAAAACATTTATATGACTATTCATGAATGTTATATTTAATGATGAATCATAATATACTAGTAGTGACGCATACTTTTTCCATAATTCCAGAACAGCAACTTGATTTGCTCGAGATGCATAATTAGTAACATCTGTATTATTATATAATTTTAATCTTACAAATACTTTGGGATTATTAATATTATAGTTATCACTCAAAATAATATTCTTATTTGATCTGATAATTATTCGAGCGCGACATTTAATATTTAAATAATGATTATAATAAACGTTAATGTCGATAGGAAGGTGTGTAAAGTTTCTATAACTACAACAATGTGTGTTGTTATTTTCAGAATATGTTATATACATTTTATAAAAAATTTAAAAAGTAAATATCAAAATCAATTTTATTTTATTTTTTTAATAGTAATCCAGAGTTTTTCCACCATTCTAGAACAGCAACTTGACCTTTTTCAGATGCCCAATTTAATGCACCTTCATTATATTTTAATTCTAATCCAGATTTTTTCCACCATTCTAGAACAGCAACTTGACCTTTTTCAAATGCCCAATTTAATGCACCTTCATTATATTTTAATTCTAATCCAGATTTTTTCCACCATTCTAGAACAGCAACTTGACCTTTTTCAGATGCCCAATTTAATGCACCTTCATTATATTTTAATTCTAATCCAGAGTTTTTCCACCATTCTAGAACAGCAACTTGACCATATTCAGATGCCTGCATTAATGCATTTTCATCATATTTTAATTCTAACCTAGAATGCTTCCACCATTCTAGGACATTAATATAACCATTACGTGATGCAAAATTTAATGTCCATTGACCATATTTTAAAGGTAATCCAGAGTTTTTCCACCATTCTATAACAGCAACATGACCATTTTCAGATGCCCAATTTAATGCATCTTCATCATATTTTAATTCTAATCCAGAATGCTTCCACCATTCTAGGACATTAATAAGACCACATCGTGATGCCCAATTTAATGCATATTCAGAATATTTTAATTCTAATCCAGAATGCTTCCACCATTCTAGAACAGCAACTTGACCATATTTAGATCCCAAATTTAATGCGTATCCAGAATATTTTAATTCTAATCCAGAGTTTTTCCACCATTCTAGAACAGCAATTTGACCATATTTAGATGCCCTATTTAATGCATCTTCATCATATTTTAATTCTAATCTAGAATGCTTCAACCTTTCTAGGACGGCAACTTGACCTTTTCCAGATGCAAAATTAATAAATGCTGAATTATTATACAATTTGAATTTTACGATTATTTCAGGGTTATAAATATAATATTTATCACTCAAAATTACTTTATTATTAGAATAAATATTTATTCTAATATAATCGATACATCCAATGTAATAATTATCATTAATGTTTTGTTTGGATATTGAGGTTTGATCTATTTTATTGGTATCGGAATAGATAATATACATCTTATAAAAAAATATAAAAAGTAAAGAGTAATATCAATTTTTATTGTTTTATAGGTAATCCACTTTTATAATACCACCATTCTATAACATCAAGTCTACGGTTATCAAACGCACAATTTATAGCATCTTTAGAATATTTTAATTCTAATCCAGAGTTTTTCCACCATTCTAGGACAACAATCGCATTATCAGACGAAGATGCATGATCTATTGCAAATTCATCGTATTTTAATTCTAATCCAGAATTCTTCCACCATTCTAAAACATCAATATGGAGAGCACTACCCAATGCATGTTCATCATATTTTAATTCTAATCCAGAGTTTTTCCACCATTCTAGAACATCAATGTGATTATTTTCAGATGCATAATATAATGCCAAATTACCATATTTTAATTTCAATCCAGATTTCTTCCACCATTCTAGAACATTTATATGACCACCTTCAGATGCATAATGCAATGCCTGACCATCATATTTTAATTTTAATCCAGAATTTTTCCACCATTCTAGAACAGCAACTTGACCATCTTGAGATGCCCAAGCTAATACTTCTTCATCATATTTTAACGGTAATCCAGAGTTTTTCCACCATTCTAGAACAGCAACATGACCATATTTAGATGCATAAGCTAATATCCATGTATTACACACCAAAGGAAACCCTGAATTTTTCCACCATTCTAGAACATTAATATAACCATATCCAGATGCATGTGCAATATATGTCATAGTATGATTCTGATCATCAACTATTTTAAATTTTATAATAGAGGTAATATCATATAAATTATAATGATCACTTAAAATTTGTTTACCACTTGATGAAATTATTTTGAATCTAACATAATAAGGTTCACTATCCTCACCATAACTTGATTCATCATAATAACTATATGATGTTTTATTTCTCATTACATAATGAATATTTTTTAAATTAATGGGATAATACATATCTAGAAATGTTTAGATTACAATTACAAAGTACATATTTCAATTTTATTTTAATCATTTCCAATAATTTAGAATTTTTTCATTCAATCTAGAAAACATACGTGACAACTGATTGGTCAATAATCCAGATTCTTCCCACCACATTAAAACAACCTCTCGATCATTATCGTCATCAATATCATATATTGCATTTTTTATTGTATCTTTAGAATATTTTAATTCTAATCCAGAGTTTTTCCACCATTCTAGAACATTAATATGACCTTCTCTAGATGCCAATTTTAATGCATTTTCAGAATATTTTAATTCCAATCCAGACTGCTTCCACCATTCTAGAACAGTAACTTGACCATTTGAAGATGCCACATTTAATGCATATTTATTATATTTTAAAGGTAATCCAGAGTTTTTCCACCATTCTAGAACAGCAACTTGATTCTGTCCAGATGCACAACCCAATGCGTTTTCATCATATTTTAATTCTAATCTAGAATTTTTCCACCATTCTAGAACATTAACGTGACCATATCTAGATGCATCCTGTAATGCGTATTCAGAATATTTTAATTCTAATCCAGAGTGCTTCCACCATTCTAGAACATTTATACAACCACTTGCAGATGCATAATCAATAGCACTTTTAGAATATTTTAATTCTAATCCAGAGTGCTTCCACCATTCCAGAACATTTATAAAACCGCGCGCAGATGCAAACCCTATAGAATGTCCAGAATAGTTTAAAAGTAATCCAGAATTTTTCCACCATTCTAAAACAGCAACTTGACCATTTGAAGATGCAAGATCCATAGCCGAACTTGTATATTTTAATTCTAATCCAGAGTTTTTCCACCACTCTAAAACATGTATATGTCCTTCTTGTGATGCCTGATTCATTGCATCATCTGAATATTTTAATTTTAATTTAAATTCAGAGTTTTTCCACCATTCTAACACATCAATATAACCTTTTTGAGATGCCTCATTTATAAGATTGTCGACAATATAACTATTGTTATACAATTTTAATTTTGTGATTGTTTTGCTGTTGTAAATATAATACCCATCACTAAAAATAACTTTATTATTTAACAGGGTAACAATTTTAATACAATAATTAGGTTCAATTATATATATATCTCGACGATAACCATAATTAATATTAACAATATCATTTTTTATTTTTTTATAACAAACATTATGTTTATTGGTCCAATCTGGATACAATATATACATTTTATACAAAATTTAAAAACCAAATAATAAATATCAATTTTTATTGTTTTAATGGTAATCCAGAATTTTTCCACCATTCTAGAACATTAACAAAACTTTTTAAGGATGCCCAATTTAATGTACATTGGTCATATTTTAATTCTAATTCAGAGTTTTTACACCATTCCAGAACATTAACATGACCATAATATGATGCATAACAAATTAAGTAATTATTATTATACAATTTACATTTTTTAATTATTTTAAGGTTATAGCTGTAATACCAATCACTCACAATAACCTTATTATTTACCCATAACTACCATAATGTTACCGGTGCAACCAATAGAGTACTCATAATCCATATTAATATTTATGATTATTTTATTCAATATTAGTCAGTCATAGCTGGAGTGATATACATATTTGTTATCAGAATAGATGATATACATTCTATTAAAAATTTTAAAAAAGTAAATCGCAAAATCAATTTTATTTATTCTTTTAATGGTAATCCAGAGTTTTTCCACCACTCTAGAACAGCAACTTGACCATATGAAGACGCGTAATCTAATGCCCATTTGGAATATTTTAAAGGTAATCCAGAGTTTTTCCACCATTCTAGAACATTAATATGACCATATGAAGACGCGTAATATAATGCCCATTTAGAATATTGTAAAGGTAATCCAGAGTTTTTCCACCATTCTAGAACATTAATATGACCATTTTTTGATGCATAATTTAATGCACCTTCAGAATATTTTAATTCTAATCCAGAGTTTTTCCACCATTCTAGAACATTTATATGACCATAATATGATGCATAATTTAATACATTTTGATCATATTTTAATTCTAATCCAGAGTTTTTCCACCATTCTAGAACATTAATATGATTATTAGAAGATGCATAATTTAATACATTTTGATCATATTTTAATTCTAATCCAGAGTTTTTCCACCATTCTAGAACAGCAACTTTAAAATTATAAGATGCCCAATTTAATGCACATGTACCATATTTTAATGGTAATCCAGAGTTTTTCCACCATTCTAGAACAGCAACTTGACCATATTCAGACGCCAAACATAATACACGTTCATAATATTTTAATTCCGATCCTGAGTTTTTCCACCATTCTAGAACAGCAACTTGGCCACCTTGCGATGCCCAATTTAATGCACATGTATTATTTTTTAAAGATAATCCAGAGTTTTTCCACCATTCTAGAACATTAATATGTCCATTATATGATGCATAATTAATTAAGTAATCATTCTTGTACAACTTAAATTTTATAATTATTTTAGTATTATAAATGTAATATCTGTGACTTAAAATTGTATTATAATTTAACTTAATGACTATTCTAACGTAACATCTATAACCAAAATCATAATAATGTTGATAAGCATTATCAATATTTATGAGTTTGTATTTTGGTGTCTGTGGGTAATAAAATTCATCGTCATCATCATCATAATTCATATACATTTTATTATAATATGCATCTTTTTCATCAGAATAAATAATATACATCTTATAAAAAATTATAAGAAGTAAATGATAAAATCAATTTTATTTATTTTTTTAATGGTAATCCTGAATTTTTCCACCATTCTAGAACATCAAAATAACCATATGTTGATCCCCACTTTAATACATTTTCATCATATTTTTAGTTTTAATCCAGAATTTTTCCACCATTCTAGAACAGCAATGCAGCGATTTGAAGATGCATATTCTAATACATTTTTAGAATATTTTCATTCTAATCCAGAGTTTTTCCCCCATTCTAGAACCTTTATATGATCATTTGAAAATGCAAAATTTAATATATTTTCATCATATTTTAAAGGGGATCCAGAGTTTTTCCACCATTCCAGAACTGCAACTTGACCACTAAAAGATGGGCAATTAATAAATTGCTCGTTATTATACAATTTTAATTTTGCAATTACTATTGGATTATTAATATTATAGTTATCACTACTTAAAATAACATTATTATTTAACCTAATAATAATTCCAAGGTAATATCAATATTTACTATAAAAATTATTACAATAATTATCATTAATGTCTAACATATGGTAGCATGTATCGCTCAATTTTAATATTACTTTCTCCACGCCCCTATAAATATAATCATATGTCTTATCAAATAGTGAGTTTTATAACGACCATAATATTTATTATTTTTTCAGAATAAATAATATGCATTTTATAAAAAATTTAAAAAGTAAATAATAAAATCAATTTTATTTATTTTTTTAATTCTAATCCAGAGTTTTTAAATCATTCTAGAACATATATGTTCTCCGCATGAGATGCATATTCGAAGGCTTTTTCTGAATATTTTAGTTCCAACCCAGAATTTTTCCACTATTCTAAAACATTAATATGACCATTTGCAGACGCTCACATTAATGCATATTTAGAATATTTTAATTCTAATCCAGAGTTTTTCCACCATTCTAGAACAGCAACATGACCATAATAAGATGCCCAATTTATTACATCTTCATCATATTTTAATGGTAATCCAGAGTTTTTCCACCATTCTAGAACAGCAACTTGACCATTTTCAGATGCTGTATTTAATGCTTCTTCAGAATATTTTAATTCTAATCCAGATTTTTTCCACCATTCTAGAACATTAATATGACCATTTTTAGATGCTCCATCAATAGCATTTTCAGAATATAATAAAATTAACTTAGTTTTTTTCCAATATTCTAGAACATTTACATGACCATTTTCAGATGCACCATCCAACGCCTTTATAGAATATGTTAAATCCAGTTTACTATTAATTAGCCATTCCAATGATGGAAAGTAATTGCATGTAGATGCTGTATCTAATAATTCAGTTGGACCCTCATAACCATATTTTACAGTTAATTCTGATTTTTTTAACCAGTTTAACACATTTATATTACAGTTTTCAACAGGCCTCAGAAATAAATATTTATCATATTTTAATTTTAATCCAGAATGTTTCCACCATTCTAAAACATTTATAGCAGTATCATTATATTTATTACCTGATACCGCATCCAATAAATAAGTAGTATATTTTAATTTTAGCCCAGAACGTTTCCACCATTCTAAAACATTAATATTACCGTGTGTGGATGCCCATAATAAAGCATTCTCGGAATATTTTAATTCTAAACCAGAATCCTTCCACCATTCTAGAAGATTAATATGATTATAACATGATGCTGTATCTATCGCATCTTCATCATATTTCAATTCTAAACCTGAGTTTTTCCACCATTCTAGAACATTAATGTGACCTTTTTTAGATGCCAATTCTAATGAGCAATTAGAATATTTCAATTTCAATCCGGAGTTTTTCCACCATTCTAGAACATCAATATGACCATTTTCAGATGCCCAATTTAATGCATCTTCAGAATATTTTAATTCCAATCCGGAGTTTTTCCACCACTCTAGAACATCAATATGACCCTCCATAGACGCATCATTTAATGCCCATATATCATATTTTAATCCCAACCTAGAGTTTTTCCACCATTCTAAAAAATTAATTTCATTATTGGCACATGCCAAATCAACATAACGATCATTAAAATGTTTTAATTTTATTATATTATTCCGAAAAAATAAATAATGTTTGTCACTTAAAATAATTTTATTAAATGTACCTATTTTATGATTATATGGTGTAATCATAATTCTAAAATAAATTTGATCATTAGAAATATAACTTTTATCATTTTTTGGATACCACCAACCATATTTATCTGAAAATTTTTTAGGAAGATTATTAATACCGTGTTTTAATTTATATCTAAGATTTACATAGTCTTCATAATAATCATCTTTTCTGATATGTATAATATACATAATAAAAAATGAATTAATGGTTATTTATATCAATTTTATTTTACCTATTTCAGGGGCAATCCAGAGTTTTTCCACCATTCTATTACATTCATAGGTGTATTATATTGTATAACATTAATATATTTTAATTCTAATCCAGAGTTTTTCCACCATTCTAGAACATCAATATAACTGTATGTCGACGACGCCATTATTAAACATTCTGAAACATCTTCAAATACGTATTCATCATATTTTAAAGGTAATCCAGAGTTTTTCCACCATTCTAGAACATCAATTTGATGATGTTGTGACGCAAAAGCTAATGCATTATAAGAATATTTTAATGGTAATCCACTATTTTTCCACCATTCTAAAACATTAACATAACCGTCACATGATGCATTGTCCATAGCATCGCTAGAATATTTTAAAGGTAATCCACTATTTTTCCACCATTCTAGAACATTAATATGACCATATAAAGATGCGCTGTCTACAGCATCATCAGGACATTTAGATAATAATCCAGATTTTTTTAACCATTCTAATATACCTACACATCCAACCGCACACGCAGATGTAATGTATTCATCAGATATGACTAAGTTAAATTTTATTATTGTTTTTGGATCAAACAAATAATATTCATCGCTTAAAATTATTTTATTAATTGGAATTTCTGAATAATTATAAGGACCACACTCAATTTTACATGCAATATTATTAAGAAGAATTGCTACTCTGAAATATATACAATTTATATCAAGTGAATAATATAAATAACTGGTATAATCAGATACATTGTTGACGTTGAATATAGAGTGAGGGTTTTGAATAATACACGCTTGATTTTTATACTTCTTTTTATAATCAGAAAAATAATTTAGACCCGATCTTAATATTTTAAACTCGAGCCCATATTTAGTTCTTATACATATCATTTAATAATTTTAATTATCAAACGCTTTAACATAAACAATAAAATTCAATTTTTAATATATAAATCATAATATTTTTTTTTTAATTTTAATCCAGAGTTTGCCCACCATTCCAAAACATCTCTATAACCATTCAAGTACGCATTTGATAATACTACTTTTTCAGAATATTTTAACTTTAATCCGGAGTTTTTCCACCATTCTAGAACATTTATATATTTATTTTTTGATGCATTAATTATAGCTAATTCATCATATTTTAATTTTAATCCAGAATTTTTCCACCATTCTAGAACATTAATGTATCCATTACGCGATGCACCATTTATTGCGTTACTAGAATATTCTAGTGGTAATCTACTATTTTTCCACCATTCTAAAACATTAACACAACCAAATGAAGATGCATTATTTATTGTGACTATAGAATATTTTAATTTTAATCCAGAATTTTTCCACCATTCTAGAACATTAACATGACCTCTAGCAGATGTATTATCTATCGCGACTATAGAATATTTTAATTTTAATTCAGAATTTTTCCACCACTCTAGAACATTAATATAATTATTTTCAGATCCACAATCTAGTGTATGTGAAGTATATTTTAATAGTAATCCACTATTTTTCCACCATTCTAAAACATTAACATGACCCCTTCCAGATGCATAATCTATTGCATTATTAGAATATTTTAGTATTAATCCACTATTTTTCCACCATTCTAAAACATTAACATAACCTGTAGCAGATGCTTTATCTATGGCATCGCTAGAATATATTAAACGATATCCACTATTTTTCCACCACTCCAGAACATTAATATGTCCCAATTCAGACGCACGATCTATACTTGAATATGAATATTTAAATTCTAATCCAGAATGTTTCCACCATTCTAAAACATTAATATGCCCACATTCAGACGCACGATCTATACTTAAATATGAATATTTTAACGATAATCCAGTGTTAAACCACCACTCTAGAACATTAATATGACCTCTAGCAGATGCACTATCCATAACATCTTTTATATCATGTTCTGAATATGTTAGTCCAAATTCTGATTTATGATTAAACCACCAATCTAAAACATCAATATGACCATTATGAGATGCTCCCATTAATTCATTTGAAAAAGTTTTTATCAAAAATCCTAAATCTTTATTACTTTTAAGCCAGTTTAAAACATTCAGATGTCCATAAGTCGATGCCCAAGAGTATAAGCTAGATAAGTATGTTAATTCTAATCCTGAATTTTTCCACCATTCTAGAATATCAACATGTCCTAATGCACATACAAGTGCAATGTATTTAGGTGACACAGTTAGATTAAACTTTATAATTGTTCTTAGATTAAACAAATAATATTTAGTATCACTCACTATAATTTTATCATAACGTATATATTTTTGTTGTACTCCAAATACTGAATAAATTTTAAATATGTTATTTGAATGTTGAGGGATACTAACCACTTTAATATATTCATTTGAATAAAGATCTAATAATACATGTTTATTATCACAAATATTTACATATTCATTATTGGATGCATCTTTTTTAATATTATTAAATGCTGTAGATGTTATGAAATACATATTGATTAAAAAAATAACAACGTTATGAATCAATTTTATGTGGCAGATAATAAAGCTGATAATAAATCAAATATTTAATAGACCTTGATTGTTTTCTCACCATTCTAGAGAACAGAAGTATTAATGTTTTACCACGATACAATTATTACATTTTAATTCTAATCCGGAATTCTTCCACCATTCTAGAAAATTTATATAACCGCGATTGGATGTTACATGTAATGATGTTTTATTAATAAGCTATTATGTTGAGATAGTGCTCTAACCATTCTAGAATATTTACTAAACCAAGTTCAGAAATGCGCTGAATGAATTCATCTTTAACTTTGATATTAAAATGCACAATAGTTTGTTTATCATACAAATAATTTTTATCAGTCAAAATAATTTTATCACATACCCAATGAAAATATTTATCAGTTTTAATTTGTCTGACATCAGAATCAGACGGAATCATAGCAACTCTAATATAATCGAAATCATCTATACAAAGATTAGATATTGTATATTTATCATATACTTGTACACCTTCTTTTTTCGAAAAAATATTTAATCCGTTACAAACTTTATATTTAATAGATCGACCCTTCCTTATCATATCTAGTCGATTTGAAAATAAAGTAATCTCATCATCTTTATTAGTTCTTATAAAATACATATTAAAAAAATTAATAAAAATTAATAATGATTTTTAAAATCAATTTTATTTATTTGATTATTTTTCTTTTTCTAGAAGGTTTAGTATTCTTCCTTGTTGATTTGCGAGTGCCTCCAGATTTATTACTTCTACGTTTCGGTTTACGATTACCTCCCGCGTAAGACTCTTCGGAGAGTCCTGGTTTAGGATAGATTCTCAGGGTACACCTCCCACGTCCGTCAATGTGTTCTTTTTTGCATTTGGGTAGAAAAAAATCTAAAATAAATATTCCGTCTACTTCATTAAATTCGTATTCTCCACCAATATCATTCTCATTGTCAAGAGGAAATTTCCCGCTTTTTAGAGTAAGTTGTTCAATTCCAGGGGGCAGATACACAGTATTTTCAGGCTTGAACAAATAAGTTGTTATGATCTGTTTATCTTTTCTTTTGAACCCTCTCCCTGTTAAATTTATAAAGAATGCTTTTTTCGAATTAGTATTCATATTATATATTTAATATATATTTTTTTTTATTGATAGTCCAGAGGTAATCCTAATTTTTTTATCCAATTAAAAACATCTTCTTGATTGATCTTTATAAAACTTGCTAAAATCCCAGTGTGATGATATTTTAATTCTAATCCAGATTTTTCCCACCATTCTAGAACATTAACATATCCATTGTGGGCAGCAGATTCTAATGCATTTTCTGAATATTTCAATTCTAAACCAGACTGTTTCCACCATTCCAATACATGAATATGACCATTATTAGATGCATAATCTAAAGCATCAACACCATATTTCAAAGGTAATCCTGAACGTTTCCACCAACTCAAAACATTAATGTGACCTCGTATTGATGCATTATGTATAGCCAACTCCGTATATTCTAAAGGCAATCCACTACACAACCAACATTCCAGAACATTAGGATTACCATAAATTGATGCATATGTTGATATACTAACTGAATATATTATGTTTGAACTGTCACCTATAGGTTGATATTTAGAACATTTCAAATACGAATTATTATTCACCAACCAATCTAATGTCATAACATTGTCATAAATACAAAGTCGTTTTATATAATATTCATTAATAATTAACTTGAATTTTATAATAGTCTTAGGATCATACAAACAATATCTATTGCCGAGAATTATTTTATCTATTTGAGTTTCACTTTGAAATCTGTGTCCGACTTTTTTAATATTATTATTATTATTAATGATAATAACTGGTCTAATATAATACATATTATCATATTGTAAATTATGTAAATTCTTCAAAAGTTTAATATTATTAATATTAAATTGTCCAATATTTAACCCTGGTTTTACTTTGAATGATTTATTTTCAAATGAGCCACCAAAGCAATCCCAATATGAATCAATCCGATTATCATCATCCTTATTAGTTATTATAAGATACATATTAATGTTATTTTTGCATTAATATAATCAATCAATTTTTTAATGAAAAAAGGTTTATTTTATTGTAAATCTTTAATTGTGCATAAGTAATTTATTTTTTCTCCACAATTTTAATGCATTTTTCCCCATATGTTCTTTATCATATTTATCACATTTTAATGGTAATCCACTATTTTTCCACCATTTTAAAACTTTAATGTGATCCCAATAAGAAGCTTCATATAATGCATCATCAGAATATTTTAATTCTAATCCGCTATTTTTCCACCAGTTTAAAACTTTAATGTGCCCCCAAGCCGAAGCATTACATAATGCCTTATCAGAATATTTTAATTCTAATCCAGAATTCTTCCACCAGTCCAGAACACTTACATTTCTTTTACCAGATGCTGAATCTAATGCATCATCAGAATATTCTAATGGTAATCCACTATTTTTCCACCATTCTAAAACATTAATATGACCATTACGAGATGCATCATCAATAGAATTACTAGAATATTTTAGTGGTAATCCACTATGTTTCCACCATTCTAAAACATTAACATGACCTTTTGAAGATGCATAATCCAACGCTGTTTCGTCATATTCTAATTTTAATCCACTATTTTTCCACCATTCTAGTATATCAATACGGTTCTGATAACATACCCATTTAATATAATTACTATTAATTTTTATCTTAAATTTTCTAATAGTTTTAATATCAAACAAATAATACTTTTCACTCATTATTAGTTCAAAATCAGGATGATAATATTTATTTATTTTTGGTGTATATCTTAGTGAAATTCTGAAGTGAGTAAACTCTTGCAAGGAATAATGATCAAGATTTATTATTTTATCAAAAAATTCTTTCACATCAAATGTTCTAAATTCTTCATCTGGATATTGTTCTCTGTCATCAATCTCATACCAATTAATTCCAGTTTTTAATTTAATAGTGAGATGTGATTTACAATTCTCATAATAATTATCTTTTTTATTGGTTACTATTAAATTCATCAATTAAATTAAAAAATATCAACATTTTTTATATTCAATTCAAAAAATATATAATTTTACATATTTAATAACTTTTTCCACCAAACCGATACTTCATTGTCACCTTTAGCATATTGTATCGCGTATTCGTCCAAATATTTTAATTCTAATCCAGAGTTTTTCCACCATTCCAGGACAACTGGACCACCAAAAGATACATAATATGATAAATTTTGACAATATTTTATTTCTAATCCAGAGTTTTTCCACCACTCTAGAACATTTATATGACCATATTTAGATGCATGACTTATAGCATATTCATCATATATTAATTCTAATCCAGAATTTTTCCACCATTCCAAAACGGCAACTTGACCATTTTCAGATGCCACTTGCAATGACAAATAATAACATTTAAAGGGCAATCCAGAGTTTTTCCACCATTCTAGAACTGCTACTTGTCCACACTTGGATGCGTAATCTAATGAATATAATACACAATCATCATATTTTAATTCTAATCCAGAGTTTTTCCACCACTCTAGAACATCAATCTTACCATATCTAGATGCCCTATCTAATACATGCTCATCATATTTTAAAGGCAATCCAGAGTGCTTCCACCATTCTAGAATATGTATATGAAGACAGTCAATAACAGCATACTTGGAATATTCTAAAGGTAACCCAGAGTTTTTCCACCATTCTAGAATATCTATGTGTCCACTACAAGATACAGAATCAATATAACGACTGGTAATTTGCAGATTAAATTTAGAAAGAGTTTTTAGACTATATAAATTATATTTTTCTCCGTAAATAATTTTATCTTTAGTGGAAAAATCAAGCTGAAACTTGTCTTTGTTAAATTTCATTTTATTATTATTACTAGAAGGTACAATTGCTATTCTAATATAAATATCATCAATCATCCACATATTCAATTTGATTTTGCCAAATAACAAGCAAGGAGAGTTTTCATTTTTACAAACAGTTCCACAATACATATTATATAATGTAAAAAAATTAAATAATCAATTTTATTTTACATTGGCAAACACACTAATCATCTTCTGATTCTGATTCTTTTTCTGTTTCAGATTCTGATTCTGATTCTGTTTCTGTTTCTGGTTCTGATTCTGATTCTGGTTCTGGTTCTTTTTCAGATTTTTCATTTATATTAATGTTTGTTGCTTCTAGTCCAAATAGTTTCCACCATTCTAATACGTTTGTATGATTCTTTGAGGATGCATTATATATGGCATCATTAGTATATTTTAAAGGTAATCCAGAGTTTTTCCACCAGTTTAGAACATTTATGTGTCCATTTTTTGATGCAATATTTAATGATCTTTTAGAATATTTTAATTCTAATCCAGAGTTTTTCCACCATTCTAGAATGCGTACTCGACCTTTACTAGATGCATTATCCATAGCATCATCTGAATAAACAAGAGGTAAACCGGAGTTTTTCCACCACTCTAGTACTTTTACATGTTTTAACGTAGATAATGTATCCAATATATCACCTGGACATTTTAATGGTAATCCAGAATTTTTCCACCATTCTAGAACATCAATTTGACATTCTCTAGAAGTATCATATAATATATTATATGAATATTCTAAAGGTAATCCAGATGTTTTCCACCAATCTAGAACATCTATCTTGCGATAGATAGATGCTATATATGGTATTATATTACATTGGTTGTACAATTTTAGCCCATTTGTGTTTAACCAGTTTAATAGATTAATATTAGAGTCATTTATGAGTTTTCTTAATATATTATCAAAATTATGCTGGGATAATTTTAATTTAACACCATAATTTGCCCACCAATCTATAACATCAGTATTAGTAGTATCCGCAAAAAATAAATCATTTAATATTTCATCCTCATCGTAAATCATCGGTAATTCAGATTCTTTCCACCAATTTAAAACATCTATATTACCATTTTTAGATGCATTTGATAGTGTATCTTCAGTATATGTTAATTCTAACCCTGATTCTTTCCACCAATTTAATACATCGATATAACCATGAAAAGATGCATCTTCAAGTGCACTTGAAGTATATTTTAATTCTAATCCTGATTCTTTCCACCAATTTAATACATCGATATAACCATGAAAAGATGCATCATCAAGTGCACTTGAAGTACATTTTAATTCTAACCCTGATTCTTTCCACCAATTTAATACATCGATATAACCATGAAAAGATGCATCATCAAGTGCACTTGAAGTATATTTTAATTCTAATCCTGATTCTTTCCACCAATTTAATACATCGATATAACCATGAAAAGATGCATTATCAAGTGCATCTTCAGTATATTTTAATTCTAATCCGGATTCTTTCCACCAATTTAAGACATTTATATTACCAGTAGAAGATGCACAATTTAGAGGTTTTTTGCTATATTTTAATTTTAATCCAGATTCTTTCCACCAATCTAATACATTAATATGACAATTAATAGATGCTAAATCAATTGCATTTTTTCTACATTTTAATTTTAGACCGGAATTTTTCCACCAATTTAGTAAATCAATGTTTCCATATTTTGATGCAAGCTGCAAATCAATATCATAGTAAAGCTCTTTTAACTTTTTTTTCCCTCTTAATTTTATAAACCATTCTAATATATTTATTCTATTATGCAAATTTTCATTAAAAATTGTAAAAGATCCGTACCAATCACATTTTATTTTTAATTTTGAGTTTTCCCACCATTGTAAAACCTTAACATTACATTTTTTTATTGCTAATTCTAATGCTTTTTCAGTATATTTTAATCTTAATCCACTATTTTTCCACCATTCTAGAACATTAATATGACCTTTTTCAGATGCATAATTTAATGCATTTTCAGAATAATTTAATTTACATTTTGAACGCAAAAACCATTCTAAAACTTCTACTTGATTATGCTCCGATGCTAAATCTAATGCATATTCTGGATATCTTAAAGGTGGTGAATGTTTTAATGTTAATCCAGAGTTTTTCCACCATTCTAAAACTTTAACTTCCCCCATTTTGCTCAGCATATTTATGTAATTTTCTGTAATACTAAGTTTGAATTTTTTGATTACCCTAATATTCCCCAAATAATATCTATCACTAACAATTACTTTATTTTTACGTCCAGGTATCTTAATAACTAACCTAAACCATATTTCATTAGCATACGAATAAGACTTTTTAGAAATATGGTCCAAAATCATTATTTTATAATGTTTAGTGCAAAATAATCCATATTCTAATGATTTATATGAAGACATCTTTATAGCATACATGTGTGTAGTGGTAATATATAAACAATAAAAAATTATACATTGTAATGTAATTTCAATTTTTTGCATTGGTATCAATGTATGTAAGTATTTAACGAGAGTAGTTTTCGTTATGGTGATATAATCTCCAGATTGTTAAGGGGAATTTGCGACCCATTCGTTGGCCTCTACCGATAACTTGGTGTTCGTTATCAGCGGGCAAACGGTGTAACATGATCATATCACTACTGTTTTCGAGGTTCAAACCGGCTCCGAAATATCTGGAATTAATTAATAAAACCTCTAGTTCAGTATCATCTTTCTTGAGATCGATACCTCTATATTCGCGTAATGTTTTGTTAATACTCATAGATGTACCCTTGATACGTGAATGTTTAATTTCTAATTTATCTAGAATAGAAATAACTTTAGTATTAAAAGAACCTTCATGTTCTGAGAAGATTAAAATTTTTCGATGGTCTTTCGAAAAGAATTTTTTCTTGTATTCTAGAATGGCTTCTAAGTTTGTGTATTTATCATTTGCGTTACATTCTTTTAGAATAGTGTCAAGGACAGTTTCTTTAGTTTTTTCTACTGGTTTTTCTGGTTCTATTTTGGCATCTTCTTCATTTTTGATAATCATTAAATTATCAAGTGTTAAGGATGCTCTGCATTTGGGGCAAATGTTTTTACCGGCTAATGCCATGGCGACACATTCAAAACAGAAGACATTTTGGCAACAATTTGTAACAGCTGGTTTTGTAACATTATCAAAACAGATTTCACAATATTCCGCTCCCTTAATTCTTTCCTCAATCGATTGAATTTTTCTCTTAGCTTCTTGAATCTTTTTCTGAGATCTTTCTAAGGCTTCTTGTTTAGCTTTAGGAGTAGTATATTCCTTTGTCTTTTTATCCTCTAGTTCTTGTCTGAATTCAACTATCTTTTGTTCTAAACGTTTCGTCACAACACTTATAATGTTATCTTCAGTACCTTTTTCACATGAAAGACGTTCAATAGCACCACCAACATCACCAGCATTTAACATCATTAAAACATCACCGGAAACAATGCCATTTAATACCTTAATTTGTAAGTTGTCACGACATAGAATTAAATATTCAATTGGTTCTGGTAATTTAAACGATGTTTCGATAAATTTATCATCATTCTTCAGGTAATAATATTTTCTATCTGGATCACCTTCAAATTGTTTGAACGTTTGTTTAATAAAACCAGTGCATTTAATTGCTTTTTCAATTATAGTTTTATCAATTTCTTTTTCATGCTGTCTTCCATTAGTATAATACACCTTCTTTTCTTTAATGGTTGTTTTTACACCATCTGGATTACATAAAGATGTATATGAACTAGTAATGAACCAATAAAATATCGCATTAATTTTCAAATTGTTTTTAATATTAATTGAGTCAGCTTCATCGAACATGACGCGATTAACATAATAATTATCTTTAATAAAATAGAAAGCCAATTCATTATACATTGTTGAAGAAACCAATATTATTTGATTTCCCATCTCTTTTAATAAATTAACATTTAAAGTACCATACTGATCCATTATCGCATTCTTCTCAGGATGACCTTCATAATATAGATCTAAATATCTATAATAACCTGTATCACGGGTTAATTTAGTATCTGGTTTAACAATCTTGCCTTTAGAAATTTCAAAACTTCTCAAATTACCTAATATAGAATCTACAGTAGGTTCGTCAATAGGATCTGAGTCGTCATATAAATCATCTAATTTATATCCAGTAATAATGTGTTTTAGACTTGCAAATGTATTTACACAATAAACGCTTAATTTTGTTGATTTTGTAATATAATCACTCCATTGTTTGAAAACACCATGAGGTACAGCTATTATATTTACATCAACTTTAATTTTTTTACTTTCATCATATAAATCATAACCGTTCTTACGACTTATTAATGGTGTTAGAGATAATTTATTATTTAATGAAGGAGAATCGGCAATAATACCCAAAGCTTCATAAGATTTACCGGCACCTACATGATCACAAATAACCCCAAATTGAGTCATCATTTGGCGGTTATTTTCAACATTAATAGGTTTCATTTTTTCTAATTTTCTTCCATGATAAATCACCGTCTTTTGATGTTCCTTTAAAGGAATTGTTATTGCATCTGGTTGATTTGCCCTAGGAGAACTCTCATTAAGGTTAGCAGTAATTGTATAAGTCATTAGCCAATAATTAAATAAACAGTTCATTACATAACTTTTATTTTAACAATTCAATTTTTTTTTATTACTCAATAGAACCATCCTTACCAGTTAAAAAAAAATTGAAATGGTTTTAAAATATCAAATTTGTATCCAGATTAATTAGTTATTTATAATATAATTCCTATTAAAATATCAATGATTTTCACACAATTTAATAATTCCAGTAATAAAGATAGTTGCCCTATCGTTTTAATTGATAATTCTGGATCAACAGCTAGTCATATGGACTTTTCTTCAGATCTTGAACCTGATTATCAAACCAAATGTAATAATACTGTTTTGACCCAAGAAATTAGGATTGCCCATAAAATTTTAAAAGAACGTAAAATAGATTCTTTATATTTAATGTTGTGGAATTCTGGTGTTTCTTTCCCATTCAATAAATCAAAAACTAATGTAGATTCATTGGAAACTCTCAAAGCAAAATCTGATGGTGGAACTGATCTTTCAGCACCACTAAATGTTTTACCTCAAGAATGGTATTCTGGAAAAGATAATATTGATCTATATATTATTACTGACGGAGAAATTTGTGACAATCCAAGTGATTTACTTAGAAAATACATCAATATGAATTTTCAAATTCACATAGTGACTGTTGAACCCAATAAAAGTAATTATATTAATGATAATTGCCAAGCCGGTAATGCCATTTACAGAATTTTAAATAAAGAATGTTTAATGAAAAATGTCAGAGAATTCGTATCTTATAATTTGATATATCTAGATGGATTTGTTAGTATTGATAATCCCAATAAAGTACTTGGATATTATACTTTTAGAGGTCAATACTTTCCAGTGGATCAAGTGTCATCTTTTATTAAACATTTGGAAACTTTAATCCAAGAAAATGAATCAACTGAAAAACCTGAAGAGAAGGAAAATCAGTTACTTAAATTATTACACGAAATATCTCATACAGTTAGTCAAATGTTAGAGGATAAATCTTTAATGATCAAGAAAGGTATCGTCGACATGATTTCCAAACTTTTTGTTAAAACATCTTTATACAAAGAATGTCGTAAATTACTTTTAGGTGAAGCCGAAAACATTAAAAAAGGTCAAGCAACAACTTTCCAAGATTATCGTCGTAATCGTACTAAAGTATTTGAAAGAGCCCAGATGTCATTATTTAATAGTGTCGCCGATTCAATTGTTACCGAAGAAAATGACACTTATATGTCAATTATTCTAAATAATAGTATTTTACAAGGATCTATTGATAAAGTTACTGGTATTATTCATTTTGGCAAAGATACATATAATAAATCCGCATTTGTTGATGGCAATTTTAATATTCCAATTTTACCGACAAATGTAATTATGGATTGTGATCAAGTGGATCAATGTTTACGACAATGGATTAGAGCGAATTACGCTAGATTATATAGTGTTAACGCAGCATCTGATCAAATTATGTATTATTTCTTGACGGATGCTCTTAGAGTTTATTTGTCTGACGTTGATTTAAAAATTAAGAAAGCGTGGAGAGATATTGCCCGTGTTATGTTAGATAGAGTTCGCTTTGGAACCTCTATTAAGGAATATAATTATCTTATTGACAATAATCCACCAGCTCCTGTGACTGGGTCTCAAGAGGGTATTATTAACATTCTTAAGAAATGTTTAGAAATGGCTAACTTGACTGGAGTTTCACCGATGACTTTATGGTATGGAATTGTATTAATGTTTGATGATAGTTCTCTAACACTCTCACAAATTAAATTTTGCCAAGAAGATCTCAACAAAGATAATGTGGAATCAAATGCTCACTTACTTTCATATCTCAAATCTAAATTTGTACCAGTGTCTGTATATAATTTAGATGATTCTTGTACAGTAGATTACATATATCATTGTTATGTTACAGATACGGATACTTCAGATAATGGTGGGTGGATGTTTCAAGAACATTTAATTACCGAAAATATCAAATGTAATCCTAAATATGTTTTATCATATTCAGCGTATGCATCTAAAGATACATTTCAATGTCCATTATGCATGTCTTCTGTTTCAAAATCTTCGATGACTTTTGTCAGGTCCAAAAAAGTTATTGAAAATGAGTTGAGAAGTCTTCAAGGGATAAAGACGCAACCAGTTATGAATCATAAAGTATATGATATACGTAATCACACTGTGGTAGAGATTGGAGAATCTGTGTATAAGAGTGATTCTGATCATACTCTTACAAAACTGGATAATTTGGACTTTAATGTTCAATCCTATGAGATTAATGCACCAACAATTAATGATGCATTAGGCAATCGTCAAATTGAGATTACGAATCAGAAGGAGTTTAATGAATATGTTTATAACAAATATCCATTTTTGAAAGATCTAGATATGAGTGGAGCGTGTTTGGCGGGTGGTTTTTGTCGTTCTGTTCTTCTCAAACAACAATTGAAGGATTTAGATTTCTTCTTTTATGGTTATGGTGAATCGGATGAAGATCATGAAAAATATCTAATAAATTTTAAAAATCTCTTGAATAATATTTGTTTGAAAGTTAAAGAATGGAATCCTGAAGCTAAATTTCTAATGATGTATAAACCTTTATTTAATGTTTTTGAAGTTGTTTGTGTGAAAGATCCTACTAACTTTTTACAACAAGAGTTTTGCTTGGATAACTTTAAACAATATGATTTTAAGAGTTTGCATCGATATGATAAATTAACTATTATTGATCCAGAAACTGGTAAAATATATCGTCGTAAAACTAAATGGAGTGCTGAAGAAGAGGACACATCTTTTACTGACATTGAAAATAGAGATTTTACTAATTATTTTGAAGATGGTGATGTCAATGGCATTAAAATGCTCTTGCGAATTCAATTCATTCTGTCCAAATTTAAAACCAAAGAAGACATTCTAGCTGGATTTGATCTATATCCTTGTCGTGTTTTATATGATGGTCAAACTACTTATTTTACTCATAAAGCATATCAAGCGTATAAATATATGATTAACATAGTGAATGAGAATAACTTTAGTGATCTTTATGATCATCGTTTATCTAAATATTTCATTTATGGTTTCTCTATAGTTTTACCAGAACTTAATATGAATAAAGTTAAAACTGGTCGTAATTTGAAAGTATCTGAATTAAAATTTAAGGTCAATGGTGTCAATGGAAAACTTATTACAGTTGAGAAAGATTCACACATTAAACGTTTATTAGATTCCCTACAAAGTGTTGAACAAAATAATGCTGATAAAGGAAAAGCTCTATACAAATCAGCTTTATTCTGTTCTCTAGTATCACTATTGAGATATGTTAAAATTAATAATGTGAACTATTTATTTACGGATCAGATAAGTTTACCAGATGAAAAACACCAAATGAAATTTAGAGAATCAACCTCTCAAATTCAATTCATTAACAAAATTAATTCTAGAAAATCTGACCAAGATCTATATGGTTCATTACGAAATGTTCCAAGAGCACCCCCACAAAATGCTATAGATGTAGAGGAGGATGTAGATGAATGTGAAGAGGAGGATATAGATGAAGAAGAAGCGCCTCCGAAACTAGTCAGGACGCCTCTCATTAAAAAATATGTGCAATCTCCAGCTAATTCTAGTGATACCGATGATGATAGTGATGATACCGATGATGCCGACGATAGTGATGATACCGATGATGCCGACGATAGTGATGATTCTTAATCTTGATATGTAAATTTGTCTTGATAATTTGTAGTGAATAAGTTGTATATTTTTATTTTTTTTGACTTGAAAGATGATGAGTAAAATTGAATCATATTAAAGTGTATATAAATGTATTATTTAAATTCAAAAAATGTTTTGGTTTGACTTGCAAGGATATTTAAAATATGCAATTACGGAGTTTCTAGATGAAAATGGTATTCTAGGACTTTTTCAAAATGTGAATATTAGTATGGATGATATAGAAATACCGATAACATCTGCTAAAAAGTCAGGATATCAATATCAAAGTATTATACCTATTATTCTGTTTAATATGGCTAAAAAGAATAATATTGTATTAAATTATAAGAATGCACTTGAATTTGCGGAAGATATTTCTAAGTATCTTCCAAAAAGCTCACCATTTTTCGAGATTATGGATATTTTAGTAACTGGAGCGGGTTATTTAAATTTTCGGATGCTTAATTTTTTCCCTGAAAGTATTCTAGGATCTGATGGTATTTTAAGTTATGCATATAATATGCCAATTCCGATTGATCCACATGAATTTTTAAAAAATAAGTTGGACACTATTATCGTAGATTTTTCATCACCAAATATTGCTAAACCGCTTCATGTGGGTCATTTGCGATCGACTATTATTGGTGATGTTATTTCAAACTTATATGAATATAAGGGTTATAATGTTATTCGTCAAAATCATTTAGGTGATTGGGGGACACCGATTGGTAAATTAATGCAGATGTATTTAGAAAAAAATCAGAAGAAATCGCTTGATGAGTTTCAACCAGATGAAATTAAAAATATTAAATTGACCATTAGTGACATTGGAAAATTATATACGGAAGCTAGTGAGAAGTTTAAGAATGATTTAGAATTTCAGAAATGTGCTTTGAGTCATGTTGTAAAACTTCAAAATGATGATTCCAATACATTATTGTTCTGGGATGTAATTTATAAAGTAAGTATTTGCCAACTTGAATCCATTTATGAAAAACTCAAAATTCGCAATAATTATCAAGGTGAATCAACATATTCTAATCGCATTAAGGAATGTCTAGATAATATGGCAGAACATATGGAACAATCTGATGATGGACGTGTTATTTTTAATGTTGGATTATCGAGTCCATTAATCATTCGCAAATCGGATGGTAGTTACACATATGATACAACAGATTTGGTTGCATTAGATTATCGCATGACAGTATTGAATGCAGATCGTGTTATTTATGTGGTAGATAATGGTCAATCTCATCATTTTCAACAAGTTTTTAGGGCGATACAAAAACATTATAATTTCAATAATACTATTATGGATAATATTATTCATAAAAAGTTTGGTTTAGTTTTGGGTCCAGATGGTAAAAAAATATCTTCTCGATCACTTAATAGTACTAATCTAGAGGATGATCCAGAAGATGGATTGACTTTGGAATCTTTTATAGATTATGCGGAGAGTCTGGTATTTGAAAAGTTTTGGACGTTTAATCTGGAAAAATATAATCAGACAGATACACCTGAAGGAAAACAAAAATTTTATAATGAAAATCGTAAAAAGATTTCAACAATGACTATGAATTCTATTAAATTTTATGAATTATCTTTTAATAGTCACACTAGTTATACATTTAATCCGAAAGATATGTTATCTGATAAGGGTCGAACAGCTTTCTATTTAAATTATGGTTATGTGCGTATGTTATCTATTATTAGGAAGATTGAAAATGAGGGATATAATCGAATTGATCTTGTTAAAAAAATCCGTAATAAGGAGTGTCTTATTGCGGATGGTGAAACTCCAGAATGGAAAGTGAAACGTAATACTGTTTTAAAGGATGGTAGTTATGAGGTGTCGCCTCTTGATTGTTTGATGCATCATTTGATGACTTTTAATGATGTTGTGGAAACAGTAATTAAGAATTTGGATTTGAATTTGCTAGCTGATTTTTACTACAATATGATAAGTTTAACGGATCATTGGTATGAAAATTATCGTTGTATGGAATATGATTCAGATGGAAAGGTTATTGGTATTAATTGGAGTCGTTTGGCAGTGGTTGAACTAGTAATACGATTTTCGGTGACATTAAATCAATTGTTGGGTCTTGAGATGGTTGAACAAATTTAGAATGAGTTGAGTAAATTATAATATTTAAGAAATGAATTAAATGATTTAAAATTTTTTTTGTGTTTTTATATAAGATTTATGTTTTCACTGGAGAATATTAAAAAAGAATTAGGAGGATTACAGATAGATTGGAAGACTCCAGTTGAGTTTTCACAATTATTAAATTATAAATCTTATAGAGAAATACCTAGTAAAATTAAGGAACTAGGACCACCTGAATTCTCATTTGAAAATTTAACTTCTAATTCCTATATTATTATAGGATCTAGACAAATTAATAAATCATTTTTAAAACCCAATACACCACCAGAAATGGATTTCTTTTATTTAATAAAACCAAAAGATAATGATAACCATATATATATCAGTATAGGGTTTTCTGAACCAGTTTATTGGTATTATTCAAATGATTTAAACAAACTTAGAGGTCAAGTTGAAGAACTTATATTATCATATAATATGGTTGAAGGGGAAGATTTTATGATTAGAACATATGCTTTTATTGGTACCGAAGCAATTAAAAATAATAATATGATAAAAATAGAGGAAAGATTATTAAAATCTGATTATGCGGAGTCTTTATTGTGGGGTTCATATTATTCTGAATATCCATTTGATCGTAAAAAAATGGTAGAATTATCAGGTAGTTTATTTTTAAAGAATTTACAGGAAGCTATGAAACAATATGAAAATTATTATTCTGTAAGTACTAGAACGATGTATTCTAAATCAACTATTAAAATAACTAAATTGAATGGAATTTATAGTGTTATGATTAAATATCATCCTCTTAATTTTAGACATACCTCTATAACATATATTAATAATACTTTGGGACGGTATTATACTGAAGATTTACCTATAGATGTTATTATGGTATTACATGATTATGCGTTTGTAGATTATCTTAATATAATTGAGCATTCTAAACCAAAATATGAAATAGCTTTTCAAATTCTAGATCAAATTTTACCAAGTCATGAAAATAATCATATTAATCGTTTAATATCCAATGTAACTTTGTTATGTTATACAGAAAATGATCCAATAAGCTTAAATAAATTAATTAAATATAAAAATCATTTGAGCAATCTAAACCATTAAAATAATATATTTTTAACCTTTTTGTTTGTATTTTAGAGTTTTCTAGTTGTAATAATAACTAGAATAATACTTTTGTTTTCTAGTTGTGTTTGTATAACACATTCAAGAGCATTCGGAAGATTTCGTGAATTTTACGGAAAATATTGTTAAATAATATTCGTGATTATTACGAAAGTTTCCGAAATCCTTTGACAGTTTATGTGGGGGTCTTGTAGTGACTAGGTGTCATGATTTAAAAAAACATTAGAAAATTACTCTATAAAACCTATTGAGTGAATGGTATTTGTATTAGCTCATGATCTTTTGGAGAAAACAAAAGTAAAAATTTTAAATTGTTCCAGTTGTAATTGAATCTAGAATAATATGTTTTAAAAACTTTCTGGTGTATAAAAGTAAAAATTTTAAATTGTTCCAGTTGTAATTGAATCTAGAATAATATTTTTTAAAAACTTTCTGGTGTATAAAAGTAAAAATTGTAAGGTGTTCTAGTTGTAATCAATCTAGAATAATATATTTTAAAAACTTTCTAGTGTATAAAAGTAAAAATTTTAGATTGTTCTAGTTGTTATTGAATCTAGAATAATATATTTTAAAAACTTTCTAGTGTATAAAAGTAAAAATTTTAGATTGTTCTAGTTGTAATCAATCTAGAATAATATATTTTCAAAACTTTCTAGTGTGTAAAAGTAAAAATTTTAGATTGTTCTAGTTGTAATCAATCTAGAATAATGTATTTTCAAAACTTTCTAGTGTACAAAAGTAAAAATTTTAGATTGTTCTAGTTGTAATTGAATCTAGAATAATATATTTTCAAAACTTTCTAGTGTATAAAAGTAAAAATTTTAGATTGTTCTAGTTGTAATTGAATCTAGAATAATATATTTTCAAAACTTTCTAGTGTATAAAAGTAAAAATTTTAGATTGTTCTAGTTGTAATCAATCTAGAATAATGTATTTTCAAAACTTTCTAGTGTATAAAAGTAAAAATTTTAGATTGTTCTAGTTGTAATCAATCTAGAATAATATATTTTCAAAACTTTCTAGTGTATAAAAGTAAAAATTTTAGATTGTTCCAGTTGTAATTGAATCTAGAATAATATATTTTCAAAACTTTCTAGTGTATAAAAGTAAAAATTTTAGATTGTTCTAGTTGTAATTGAATCTAGAATAATATATTTTAAAAACTTTCTAGTGTATAAAAGTAAAAATTTTAGATTGTTCTAGTTGTTATTGAATCTAGAATAATATATTTTAAAAACTTTCTAGTGTATAAAAGTAAAAATTTTAGATTGTTCCAGTTGTAATCAATCTAGAATAATATGTTTTAAAAACTTTCTAGTGTACAAAAGTAAAAATTTTAGATTGTTCTAGTTGTAATTGAATCTAGAATAATATATTTTAAAAACTTTCTAGTGCACAAAAGTAAAAATTTTAGATTGTTCTAGTTGTTTTTACATAACACATTCAAGAGCATTCGGAAGCTTTCGTAATCATCACAAATATTATTTAACAATATTTTCCGTAAAATTCACGAAAGCTTCCGAAATCCTTTGACAGTTTATGTGTGATTCTTGTAGTGACTAGATGTCATTATTCAAAAAACATTAGAAAATTAATCTGGTTGAGACTCTGGACTAATAGAAATATTTTTTGGAATGCATTATTTTTATATTTTTTGGTTTGAAATATATTAAAAATAACTTATAATTAAATTATAAGTTAAAATGATGAATAATAATAGTTGTGTTTGTGGAGCTTCAGGATTAGATATTAGAACTGAAACTGAAATTATTGAGTGCTCAGAACATCCTGAATCTATTGTACAAAAGATAATGAATACGATATGCACAAAATGTTTGAAAAAAGAAACTAAGTATATTGGAGTAAAAAATTGTATATGTTGTAGTAAAAAATCAAATATAAACTATGGTAATACTACTGATTTCAGAAATAAATTTAATAATAATATCAGAATTGATTTTGGAGATAAATTAAATCTTAATAAGAAATTTTACAATAATAACTTCAGTTTTAATAAGTTTGATTTTGAGGATAAATTAAAAAAAGATTTAGGTATTAATAATAACTTTAATAATAACTTTAATAATAACTTTAATAATAACTTTAATAATAACTTTAATAATATTAAGGGTATGAGTAGTGATTTGTGGAATATGAAGTGAAAGTGAAGTGAGTCTATAAAAATTGAATTAGTTTTATTTTTTAGTATGTATAATTTGTAAATGTCATCAATTTTATCAATTTTATCGAAAAAAAGGAATATTACTTTAAGACAAAGGGATAATACAACATCATATTATAATTGTATCAATGATACGATTAAATTGATGATTGTTTCTCAGGTGCATAAAGATATTACATTGGAATTAAATGCGGATGCATTGAATCCGACAATATGGACTGTACCTAATAATGACAATTATCATCATGTATTGGATTTAGTTTTGAACACGTATGATTTAAAAAATATACCATCATCTGACAAACATGAGAGTCATATAAAAGATTTGATTGAGTTTGTCGAATCAGCAAAATTATATAATTATTGTTGTAATTGTGGTAGTATTTTAGATTTACCTGGTGAAAGTTTAGGATCATGTGATAATCCCAAATGTATAAATATATGTGATTGTTTATTGTTAGATAATACAGTAACCAAAGAATATCAACGATACAAGGATTCTCCTAAAGTTGTTGTAGTTGATTTTATTATAGAAACGGCTTATCGAGCTTCCAAATCAACTCGTAGACAAATTATTTTTGAACCCATACCTTCATATATAGAAAATGTTGCTCAACAAAAAAAGCGTGATTTATGGGGAATTATAGATGATTTTCAATGTAAATGGCCTTTGGATAAACTTCTAGAAAAAATAAAAAAATCTGATACTGATGCGGAATTATATCAAGAAATTGGTGATATTGCATATGCATTTGTTAAATTTGCTTTAAAATCTAATAAAACTTTAATTTACCAGTCAAATCTATTTAATTCACAAGATATAGTTAATACAACAACAAATGTAGACCATGCAAATTTGATGGTTCAACAACTTTTAGAATTAACTCAGTTGAGCGTCAAACATACACATCAAGAAGAAGAACCTTTTAAAAAAGCAAAAGAAACGTGCTATTTATATCATGGTAGTTCAGTTGAAAATTGGTATTCAATTATGCGAAACGGGTTAAAAGTTGGGTCTAAGTCTAAATATTTTAAAAATGGAGCCGCATACGGAAATGGTATTTATTTATCTAATACTATCAGTTTATCTATTGGGTATTCAGTCGGTGATAAAATTATTGTTGCAGTATATGAAGTAATGGGTAATCCATCAATGTATAAAAAAACAGATAGCATTTATGTTGTTCCAGATGAAAATAAAGTATTATTAAAATATTTATTGGTATTTCCATATTCACAACGTTATGGTGCACTGGGACAAGATTTAGCAGCTATTTTAAATCAAAAATTTGCAAGTGGAATTAAAAATGATCAAAATGCCAAACAAAGTAGTATTAATCAAAAGAGAATGAAGAGACTCATGAGAGAATATAAAATTCTTTCTGAAGAAAATCAAGATACTCTTGGATTCAGATTCGAAGTCGAAGATGATTCAAATTTTAATGTCTGGAAAATATACATCAAAGATTTTGAAGGTAATGATAACATTCATTCTGATATGAAATCACTCAACATTAAAGAAGTCGAACTTGAATTCAATTTTAATGAAAATTATCCATTTGAACCACCATTCATTAGAGTTGTTTATCCCAGATTTAACTTTAAAACTGGCCACGTTACCATAGGTGGATCCATTTGTATGGAACTTCTCACAAATCAAGGATGGGACCCAACTACAAGTATATCTACAGTTGTTACTTATGTAAAATCAGCTATCCTTGAGGGAGATGGTAGAATAGATCATGTAAATTATAAAAATAAATATAATATTTATGAAGCTAGACAAGCGTATGATAGAATGTTAAAAACACATGGATGGATTTAATTATTTATTTCAAATGTGTTTTCGTGATCATCTATAAAATTACTTATAATCAGACTTAATTTAAGATCTTTTAGTAATTCTGAATGGATGTCTTGATCTAAATAACAGTATTTTTTTTTAATAAAGTCGTAAGCTTCTTGTTGAGATTTGCTAAGTTTTAATAATCCAAATTCTGTAAAAAACCTTATTTGTTGTAAAAAAGAATTTGAAACCGTTTTATAAAAATCATCAAGATTCGAAAAAGAAACTAATCTAACCATCTCCTCATCTATACCATAATCCTCTCGATTCACATCATTCACATCATTTTGTTTATTTAATTCATTCACATCATTTACATCATTTAAATCATTCAAATCTTGCAACAATGATTCATCTAGATCAAACTCTAAATTTACTTGATCTATTTCTTCTATCTCAGGTTCATACTCTTTTTTTATAAGTTTAGGACGATTGTTGGATTTATTTAATTTTGACCTAGAATGTTTTTGTGTACTAGATTTATATATATTAGAACTAGTACTTTGTGTATTATCTTCTATTTCTGTATGATTTTCTGGAACTACACCAAATTTTGATAAATATTTCTTTTGATTAGCACGATGTTTATTAGATTTTTGATGTGCCAAATAAGAATTCTTTTTTGATGTTTTATAATCACAATAAACACAATTGTAAATCATATTACTTTATCTTAATTTATTTGAATACTGTTATATTTAATTGTTAAGTTTAATCTGTTGATACCCTTTTAATTCTTCTATTTTTTTTAGACTTTCTTTGTCCATTTCACCTACTAAACTACATATTTTATCTATCAAATAATTATATGTTCTTGGAGCTTTTATAGGTAATCGAGCCAAACCAGTTCCCAAACCATCTTCTGGTAATACAAGTTTATTATATATTTTACTATCTAATCTAGTCTTAATGATATCAATTGCAATATTTATTTTATTACAATTATTATCATAATCATCATCTGTGTAATATGATTTACTTTCATTATTTGGATATTTTTTTGTGGGTATACCTATTGCATTGGGTAAATATCTAATGATAGCTTGTCCACCACATCCTTTTTTAATATTATTATCACCAAAAATATATAAACCTTCACTATCATTTGTGACCGAATTAACTGTCCATTTTTTAACAAAATATACTTTCACCATCTAATAATATTGATATTAATCACACAATAATAAATTAAATATTCAATTTTTACTCAAGTATTCTAGTTACTTTCACATAACACATTCAAAAACTTTCGGAATATTTACTTAAAAAAACTAGAATTATCTAATATTATCTAATGTAATTCGTAATCATTACGAAAACATCCGAAAACTTTTGACAGTTTATGTCTTGTTCTAGGAGGTTGGCTTACGTCTTTGGGGTATCACGAGTTGAAAAAACATTAGTAATTTGACCTTCTAATGCCCTGAGCAAATACAAGTTGTCAATGAACCATGATGTAAAAGTAAAAATTTTAAGATGTTCTAGTTGTAATAGTAACTGGAATAATACTTTTTTAAAACTTTCTAGAGCACAAAAGTAAAAATTTTAAGATGTTCTAGATGTAATGGATCTAGAATAATACTTTTTTAAAACTTTCTAGAGCACAAAAGTAAAAATTTTAAGATGTTCTAGATGTAATGGATCTAGAATAATACTTTTTAAAAACTTTCCAGAGCACAAAAGTAAAAATTTTAAGATGTTCTAGATGTAATGGATCTAGAATAATACTTTTTAAAAACTTTCTAGAGCACAAAAGTAAAAATTTTAAGATGTTCTAGGTGTAATGGATCTAGAATAATACTTTTTAAAAACTTTCTAGAGCACAAAAGTAAAAATTTTAAGATGTTCTAGATGTAATGGATCTAGAATAATACTTTTTAAAAACTTTCTAGAGCACAAAAGTAAAATTTTAAAGATGT
>Ga0214923_10000320_pt1 | contig 73570 bp, 61 predicted proteins | sample LL1510_MetaG_FD_177993 | JGI IMG/M metagenome (GOLD analysis project Ga0214923, IMG submission 177993) | Freshwater microbial communities from Lake Lanier, Atlanta, Georgia, United States - LL-1510 | ecosystem: Environmental > Aquatic > Freshwater > Lake | place: USA: Georgia | collected...
GAGCCGCCTGCGAACCAGTCGAGGGCCACCTGGAGTTCGGTCGGCGCGGCGAGCGTCGAAGAGAACGTGTAGGAGTTCGTGCCGCCGAGGGCGACCGAGCCCAGGTCCCAACCGTTGGTCCCGATCGAGCCACCGCCGGTGCCCGAGACGTCCATCGTGGCCCCGTTGACGTACGTGAAGCCCGCGGCCGTGAGGTCGAGGGCTCCGGCACCGGTCGCCCAGTCGAGCGCCTGCGTCGTCCGCACCACGCCGTTCACCAGCGACTGCCCGTTGTTCCAGCCTTCGGTCCGCGCGGAGGTCGCCATCAGGACGGCCTTCACGACCCGCGCGTCGAAGGCCGTGTCGGGGACGAACCAGATGCCCTTCGCCGCATCCTTCATGAGAGCGACGCCGCCGGCGACCGTGGGCGCCGCGAAACTCGTGCCGTCCATGTTGGTGAAATAAAGATCGGTGGGCGAGGGATTCTGCGTGAGGTCCGTCCGCGGCACGAGGCCTCCCGTGGGGCCGAGGTAGGCCGCGAGGTACCCCTGCTCTCCCGGTGCGGCGATGTCGACGGCGGCCCGCACGCCCGTGACCGTGCTGTTCGTGGCGGGGTTGTAGAAATCGACCGCGCCCCGCGACGAGAAGTCCGACGGCGTGCGGAAGCCCGTGCCGCCGACGCTGCCGACCGTGATGCCGTTGTAGCCGGCGCCGGGTGCCCCGACGGCGGCGGTGCCGCTGTTGCCGGCCGCGGCGACGAACGTCACGCGCGGGTTTTGGAACGCGAGCGCGTCGAGGGCGACGTACTCCGGGTCGGTCGCCGCCGTGTCGTCGCCGCCGAAGCTGCTGTTGATCACGTCGCAGGCGGTGCCGCTGATCCCCTGGAAGAACTGCCTGTAGACGGAGATCGTGGAGGCGGGCGTCGTGTCGAACGAGCCGACGCTGGCGGTGCTCGTCGAGAAAGCAGTCGCGATCGCCCCCGACCAGAGCCGTGCCTGCGGGGCCATGCCCATGCCGGTGTAGGTGTAGCCCGCCGACGTGCTACCCGTCGCGGCGACGTAGCCCGTGCCGGCGAGCACGTGGCCGACCATCGTCGCGTGGAAGTCGTACTCTCCGGCCACGCCCGTGCCGGCGACCTTTTTCTCCACGGCGTTGCCCATGCCGAGGGCCGCCCGATTGAAGACCTCGTGGCCGTCCCAGATATAGCCGGCTTCCACGTTGCCGATGACGGTCGAGCCGCCGTAGAGGCCGCTGTTGTAGAAGATGCGGGCCCCGACAGCGTCGTTGACGAATACCACCGGTCCGATGAAGGCATGCTGTTGCGGTGAGTACGTGCCCGAGATGAACTGCCCGCGGGCCAGGCCAGTGGCTGGTTCGCCGCGGCAAAGCCCGGGCAGGCAGAGGGCCGCTGCGAGCACCGCCGCGATGGCCGTCAGGCTGGACGGACGCCCCCGGCGGCTGCCGCTCGGGCAGGCCCGGACCCCCCGGCTGTGTTCCTTCATGAGCGGCGTCCGCGGGTGCACGAGCCCCACTGCGGAATGTAGTTCGGACCTGCGGAAAAGCCAACGAACGGGCCGGGAAGGCGGCGGGAACCCCGCGAAAAAAGACGGGCTGAGGCCCGACCTACAGGCAGCGTGGCAAGGCGCGGGCGAGGCGCGTGAGCGACGCCTCCCGGCCCAGGATCGCCAGGCAGTCGTAGAGCCCCGGGCCGACGGTCTTGCCCGTGACGGCCACGCGGATCGGGTGGATCAGGTCGCCGATCTTGAGGCCGGCAGCCTCGGCGATGCCCTTGCAGGCCGCCTCGAGATCCGCCGGGGCGAAGGGCTCGACGGCGCCGAGCACGGGGATCGCCCGCTCGAGCAGGGCCCGCACGCCCGGCTTCGCCAGGCGTTGCTTCACAGCCGCCTCGTCCAGCGGTGGCTCGTCGACGAGGAAGAAGTCGGCGTAGGCGAGGATGTCGCCGGCCACCTTGAGCCGGTCGCCCGAGGCCTCGATCACCTTCCGCACCGTCGCGATCACATCAGGCGGCGGCGGGTCGGCCACGAGCCGCGCCTTCACGAGAAACGGCAGCATGAACGCGAGCTTCTCGTCGGTCGAGAGCCGGGCCATGTAGTGGTCCTGCACGGCCCAGAGCTTCTTGGGATCGAAACTCGCCGGCGACGAGTTGATGCGTTCGAGCGTGAAGTGTTTCACGAGCTCGTCGCGCGAGAAGAATTCCGTCTTGTCGTCGAGCGACCAGCCGAGCAGCGCGAGGTAGTTGTCGAGCGCCCAGGGCAGGTAGCCGACCTCGCGGTAGAAGTCCACGATCACGGGGTTGAACGTGTCGGCCTCCGGGTGCAGGCCGATCCGCTCCGCGATCTTCAGGCCGTGCTCCATCACCTGCTTGAAGTCCTGGTTCTTGAGGTACTGCGCGAGCTTCCGCTTCGAGAGCTTCGTGCGGCTGCCCGGCTCGGCGACGAGCGGCAGGTGGGCATAGGCCGGGAGCGGGTAGCCGAGCGACGTGGCGATGAACGCCTGCCGCGGCGTGTTCGAGAGGTGCTCCTCGGCCCGGATGACGTGCGTGATCGCGAGGTCGTGGTCGTCGACGACGCTCGCGAGGTGGTAGAGGCAGGAGCCGTCGGCCCGCTGGATCACGTGGTCCTGCTCGCGCTCCCAGGCGAACTCGACGCGGCCGCGCACGGCGTCGTCGATCACGAGCGACCCTTCGCGCGGCATCTTCAGCCGCACGACGCTCGCGCGGCCCTCGGCGGCGAACCGGGCCGTGGCCGCGTCGTCGAAGGCCGCGAACCGCCGGCTGTAGAGAAACGGCCTGCCGGCGGCCTGTGCCGCCTTCCGCTCCTCGTCGAGTTCCTCCGGCCGCGCGAAGTCGCGGTAGGCGTGGCCCGAGGCGAGCAGGCGTTCGACCGCGGCCTTGTGACCGGCCGCCCGCTGCGACTGGAAGTAGGGCGCGTGCGGCCCGCCCACGCCCGGCCCCTCGTCCCAGTCGATGCCGAGCCACTGCAATCCGTCGAGGATCGGCTGCAGGGCCTCGCCGACGTTCCGCTCGGCGTCGGTGTCGTCGATCCGGAGGATGAACTGCCCGCCGTGCCGGCGGGCGAAGAGCCAGTTGAACAGCGCCGTGCGCACGCCGCCGATGTGGAGGTAGCCGGTCGGGCTGGGGGCGAACCGGGTGCGGACGGTCATGCAAACAGCCTGGAGAGGGGCGGGCGGCTCACGCGGCCCGGTTCATCCTGGCCAGCTTCCTGAGCCGCTTGCGCTCGGCCTTCGACAGATGCCGCGTCTCGCGGTCTTCGTCGACGTCCGAGCCGTCAGTGTAATCGGCGGTGGCCGTCGCGCCGGACATCCAGGCCGGCTGCTCCCGCGATTCCCCCGCGGTGCGGTCGGCCTGCGGCGCGACGGTCACCCGCGCTGCCGGGGCGGGCGCGGGTTTTGCCGCGGTCTGTTTCGCCGCGGCCCCCGCCTCGCCGCGCACCTCCCGGATCACCGACCGTGCCGCGGCGAGCATCGCGATCGCCACGAACGCGCCGCCGGCCGCCCACGCGGCCGGTGCGATGCCGGGGTCGACCGGCCGCGACGCGCCGAGCCACGCGGCCGCGGTGCTCACGGTCCAGGCGGCGAGCCCCGCCCCGAGCCAGAGCCCCGTCGCGAGTCGCTCGTGCAGTGGCAGCACCGTCCAGAGTGACACGCCGCCGAGGAGCGTCGCCGTGATCGCCACCCACCAGCCCAGGCCGGCCGGGCCGAGCGTGATCCCGGTCGCCTCGGAGATGAGCGTGCCGACGAACCGGCCGACCGGCACGTGCGCCGCGCAGGAGGTGCCGCAGAGGACGCACGCCATCCAGCCCCAGGCCCGGTAGCGTCCCGAGAAGTCGTCGCGGCGGTGGCGGCGCATCGACCGCACCGCAAGCGCGACGGCGGCGCCCGCCAGCAGGAACACGTGCCCCAGCCAGCCGGCGAGCGACTGCGCGAGCCGCGGGTCGAGGCACGCCCGCAGGGCGGCCACGCTGCCTGCGAATTTCGGTCCCACGGCCCGGCCGGCCGCCCCGAGCACCGGCTGGTGGAACCCCACTGCGGTCACGGCGGCCGTCACGAGCACAATGCCCGCCGCGCTCGCGGCGAAGCGCGCGAGTCGGACGGGCAGCAGCGCGGCGACGGCAGGCTGCCGTTCGGGGAGCGCCGCCGGCGCGTATTCAGCGGGCGCCGGGGCGTCGCCGCCGGCGCCGGCGGCGACGGCCGGGCCGCGATTCCACGAGATGAGCAGGCGGCGGCGCTGCTCGCGCCGCGGGCTCCCTGGAGCCATGGCACTTCCGGATCCGTCCCTGGATCCGTCCCCGATCCGTTGCGATTCCGGGGCCGGCGACGCGTCGGCATCCTGCCCGCGTCACCCGTCCCCTGGAGTGTCTCGTCGACCGGGGGCGGCCGGCGGATTCACGCCGCGGCGGGCGGGCTGTCCAACGCGCACGCGCGTCACCGTCGGCACGGTCACCGGCCCGCCGGGGCCCCCTACAATCCTCACGACCGCCGGTTGCCGATCAGCCGCCGGGCGGCGGTCATTTGCCGCATGTGGGCGGGTGCGATACGCTTTGGCCCCCGGCTCGGGGCGAATCGACCCCATCCAGTTTCTCCCGCGGTTCACGACGACACAGGAGACGTCCGACATGGCCTACACGCTGCCCCCGCTCCCCTACGCCTTCGACGCGCTCGAGCCCTACATCGACGCCCGCACGATGGAGATCCACCACGACAAGCACCACGCGGCCTACGTGACGAACGTCAACAAGGCGCTCGAGGGGAACCCGCTCGGCGACCTGCCCGTCGAGAAGTTGATCGCCGACCTGGAGAAGGTGCCCGAGGCGATCCGCACCGCGGTGCGGAACAACGGCGGCGGCCATGCCAACCACACGATGTTCTGGGAGACGATCGGCAAGGGGAAGGGCGGCGAGCCGGCCGGCCACCTGGCCGAGGCGATCCGCAGCGTCTTCGGCGGCTTCGACACGTTCAAGGAACTGTTCACCGATGCAGCCATCAAGCGGTTCGGCAGCGGCTGGGCGTGGCTGTCGGTCGACCCCAAGGGCAAGCTGCTCGTGGAGAGCACCGCCAACCAGGACAGCCCGATCATGCACGGCAACAAGCCGATCCTCGGCATCGACGTCTGGGAGCATGCCTACTACCTGCTCTACCAGAACCGGCGGGCCGATTACGTGAACGCCTTCTACAACGTGGTCGACTGGGACGCGGTCGCCAAGCGGTTCGCCGTCGCCGGAAAATAGGCGGCGGTTTCCGAACGGTGTGGCGACGGGCCGGCCCGGCGGCCGCCTGCCCAGATTTCCCGGCTTGCCGGCCTGCGTCCGGCCTGCCGTCGCCCGGTCGTTCCGGCGGCCGCTGGCGTTGACGGCACGCCGCGCGGCCGCCTATTTCCCCCGGCGAACGCGGGGCCGCCGGGCGGTCGGTCCGCGGCCGATTCGCACCGTCTGGAGACGTTCGTCATGCGATTGCCTGCGAGATTCACTCCCGAATCGCCCCGCACCCCTCGGCGGTGGATCGCCCCCTGCGTGGCGGCTTTGATGGCATGCGTGGCCAGCGGATGCCGCAGCGGCACCTCCGCGATGGCGGCGCCTTCGTGGTGGTCGTTCGGTGGTGACAAGGCGAAGGATGCGGAAAAACTCTCCGCGGCTCCTCCGTTCGAGGGCCCGATCAAGAAGCCTTCGCAAGCGGCCACTCCCTATCCGACGACCAGCACGCCCAACGGCTACGCGGTCGCCGACGCCGCGGCGTCGCCGACCGTGGCACCGGCTGCGCAGGCTGCGGCCGCCGATCCGGCGATGGTGACCTACGGCAGCCAGCCGACTCCGTCCGCCGCGGTCGCGACGAATCAGACGCCGAACGTGGTGACGCCGCCCGCGGTGCCGGCCGCGCCCTCGGTCGCTCCCCAGGTTGGGCCATACGCCAGCCTCTCCGGAAATTCGTCCGCGACGGCCTCCGGACCGTCGATTGCGTCTTCGGTCGCACCGTCCGCCCCGCCGGCGCCGACCGGATCGTTTCCGGCGACGGCCGGCTACGAGCCGGCGGCGGGCCGTGCCCCGGATTCCCTCGGACTTGCCGCGTCACAGGCGATCAACCCGGCTGCGGCGGGGACGCTGCCGGCCGACCCGACCCCGGCCGCATCGCGGTATGCGAGCATGCCGAGCAGCCGGTTCGGTTCGTTCGCCGCCGGCGCGGCTGCGCCTGCGCCGCCGAGTGCGGATCAGGCATGGCCCACGGCGGCGACTCCGTCTGCGGCCGCGCCGACTCTGCCGCCGGCGGGGGTGTCGCCGCCCGTTGCCGCGCCTCCGCTGCCCGGCGCGCCTCCGCTGCCGGGAGCGCCTCCGCTGCCGGGAGCGCCTCCGCTGCCGGGAGCGCCTCCGCTGCCGGCCGCGCCGTTGGGTGCGCCTCCGCGGCGACCCGATCCTGGGTACCGTCCCGGCGGCACGTCGAGTTATCGGCCGGCCCAGGCGATTCTCGTCGACTCCGCTCCCGCCCCGCCGGCCGTCCGCCCCGCATCCTTCGAAGCCGCCCCGTAGGACAGGCTTTAGCCTGTCGCCCCATCGGCTTCAGCCTGTCACGCGATCGGCTTCAGCCCGCCACGTCTCCCCCCGCCTCCAGTGCGGGCTGCTACGATCCGGGGGATGTCCGCCCGCCGGCTTTCCTCAGCCCTCGTTCACGCCTTGGCCGCGGCCCTGGTCGCGTGCCAACCGGGGCTCGCCGCCGACGCCGCTCGGGTGCCACAGCCCGGCCTCCACGTCGAGTATCGCGGCGCCCGCGCACTGCCCGGCGAAGCCGCGACGTCCGGCGGCGTGCGCGTGCCTGTCGCAGGCTTGAGTGGCCTCGCCTGGCTGGGTGACGACCGCTACGTCGCCATCCTCGACAACAGCCGTCACGTGCTGCGGCTGCGGCTCGCCGTCGCCGCCGACGGCATGCCGCAGTCGGCCCGCGATCTCGAGGTCGTCACGCTCGCCGAGCACCACGACTTCGAGGACGTCGCCCCGTCGCCGGCAGATGCGGCGGGCGTCTATCTCTGCGAGGAGGACACGCCCGCGATCCGGGCGTTCCGGCTCACCGACGGCGGCGCCGCGGGCCAGGTGCAGCTGCCGGCCGTGTTCCGCACGCGGCGGGCGAATCGCGGTCCGGAGGCGCTCGCCCTCGATCCCGATGGCCGGCATCTGTGGACGGCCAACGAGGAGGCCCTCGAAGTCGACGGCCCGCCTCCCGCGGCGAACCTCGGCACCGTGGTGCGGCTGACGCGGCTGGCGCTCGCCCCGGGAGAGCCAACGCGGCAGGTGGCATATCGGGCCGATCCGCCGCACGAGTTCATTCCCGTCGCGGCCGGGCCGGTGCTGTCGGGGGTCGTGGCTGTCGTGCCCCTCGGGGAGGGCCGGCTCCTCGTGGTCGAACGCAGTGGCGGACCGGGGCTGCCTCCGTTCGAAAACCGCGTCTACCTGGTCGACGTCGCCGGCGCGCCGGACGTGTCGCAGATCGACCGCGGCCTGGCCGACCGCCACGGTGCGATCGTCGCCAAGAGGCTCCTCTGGTCGGGGGCCCTCGGCCTCAACATCGAGGGGATGGCGATGGGGCCCCGCCTCGATGGCCGGCGCCGGGCGTTGCTCGCGGTGGCCGACAACGGCGGCCTGGGCACGCCCTCGCAGGTGGCGGGTTTCGTGCTCTCCGCGGCGGTCACCAGCCCATGACCATGTTCGACTCGATCACCTTGCGGGCGCGGTCGAGGTCGTCGCCGGTCTCGTGCATGTAGAGCCGGATGGCGTGCAGCTTGTCGCCCGACGCCTTCGCGAGGCACTCGCGGGCCGTGTGGCAGGGATCGGCTCGCGACGTGGTGAGCCCCAGGGCCGACTTGGAGATGACCCAGGTGTCGCGCGGCCGGCGGGTCATCCTCACGACCCGCTCCCCGGGATAGGCCTCGCCGACGACCGCCTCCGCGCCCTGCTCGTCGGCCGCCCACGAGATGATGATGTGGGCTTCGGTCTCGATCTCGAAGAGCGGCATGCTGCGGCCTCCACCTGATTCGCCAGACCATACGTCAGCCGCCGGGGAGCGTCAAATTGTCCGGCCCGGCGGGCTCTGGCTACCATGATGCGTCGGTCGGAAATTCCGGCCGGCCGACGTGCCCCGCGAAGGGCGATGGTGTGCCATGCGGTACGACCGCCTCGGTTTTCCGATCCCCCCCGACTTCGATCTGCAGCCGGCCGGTGACGCCGCGGGCGGGCCGGGGCCGGTGGCAGGCCGGGCTCCCGGCCGCCGCGGCAAACGCTGGCTGATCGGCGGCGCGGCGGTGGCGGTCGTCGCGGCGATCGTGCTGCCGGAGGCGCTGCCGCTCGTCAGGCAGGCCGTGGTGAGCTGGTCGCTCGAACGGGCCGCGGCCCGCGAGGCCCGCGACGACATCGGGGGGGCCGTCGTGGAACTCGGCCGCGCGCTCGAGTGGCACGGGGCCGACGCCGACCTGCTCTGCCTCAGGGCGCTGCTGCGGCTGGAAGACCGAGACGCGCCGGGAGCGCTCGAGGATGCGGCCGCCGCCGCCGCCGAGGCCCCGCTGTCGCCGCAGCCGGCGCGGGTGCGGGCTCTGGTGCACGTGGTGCTCGGCGACGCCGACGCGGCGCTCGCGGACGCCGCCCGCGTGGTGTCGCTCGCGGCCCCGGGCGACCCCGAGGCGCTCAACCTGCGGGCCTACGTGCGGGCGCTGGTGGGGCGGGAGGTGCCGGAGGCGCTGGCCGACATCGACCGGGCGATCGACGCGGCGGGCGAAGGGTCGCCCGAACTGCTCGACACCCGCGGATATCTCCTGCACCTGGCGGGCCGCACGCAGGAGGCGATCGACCAGCTGAACCTCGCGATCGACGGGATGCAGCAGCGTCGCAGGCAGCTCGCGCTCCTCACCGGCCGCATCGACCGCGACGAGCTGTCGCGCCGCCTGAGGACGCTCGACCACGGCCTGGCCGTGATGCTCCACCACCGCGCGCTGGCCTGCGTGGAGGCGGGGCTCGCGGAGCAGGCGCAGCAGGACGCGGAGCTGGCGAGAAAAAAAGGCTTCGACCCGTCGCGCGGCATCATGTGAGGCACGCTGCCGGATGCAGGCCGGCGCCTGCGGCCCGGGCCGTGCGGCCGCCCTTCCGGCGCGGGGAGCCGGCGGTATACTCTTCCCCGCGAGGCTTTCGTCCCGGCGGCTCTCCCATCCAGGTGGCGGCCACACGGGGGTGTAGCTCAGTTGGTTAGAGCGCCAGCCTGTCACGTTGGAGGCCGCGGGTTCGAGTCCCGTCACCCTCGCTTTTTCGCCCGCGTTCCTCATCCTCCGCCCCGGCCCCCGGTGACCCGAACCGCCGTCATCACGGGTGCGGCGAGCGGGCTCGGTGCGGCCCTCGCGCGGCTGCTCGCGGCGGAAGGCTGGCGGCTCGCCGCGACCGACCTGCCGGACACGGCGGCCCGCGTTCACGCGGCGGTCGGCACCGCCGGCCTCGAGCCGATCGTCGCCGAATTCGACGTTCGCGACGCGGGTGGCTGGGCGACGCTTCACGCACGCCTGCGGCCCGCCTGGCCGGCGCTCGACCTCCTCGTCAACGCCGCCGGCTGCGGCGCCACCGGGGAGGTCGGCCGCCTTCCCGAAGCCCAGTGGCGGCGCGTCATCGACACGAATCTCGTCGGCACGGCGCTGGGATGCGAGACGTTCCTGCCGTGGCTGCGGGAACACACCGGCCGCTCGCGCGTCGTGAACGTGGCCTCGATCTCGGGCCTGCTCGGGATCCCGTCGATGGCCGCCTACTCGGCGAGCAAGGCCGGCGTGATCGCGCTCTCGGAGGCGATCGCCGCAGAATCCCCTGCCGGTCGCCCGGGCGTCACGATCGTCTGCCCGGGCTTCTTCCGCTCCGGGCTCCTCGACACCTGGCACTTCACCGCCGAGCGCGAGGCCCGCGAGGCCCGGCGGCGCATGGATGCGACGCCGCTCGACGCCGCCGCCCTGGCCCGCCGTGTCCGCCGCGCGCTCGACCGCGACGAGCGCTACGTGATCGAAGGACTCCAGGCCCGCTGGCTGTGGCGTCTCAAACGCCTGGCCCCGCGCACGACGACGGCTGTCTTGCGACGCGTGTATCTCCGTCTCGGGTGAAGGTGCCGGCTCGGGGCTGCCCCATACCGTCTCGCCGGACGTTCGCTGTGCCCTCCGGGCTGCGCTCACTCCTAGCGACTGGCGCTGCGCCTGGCGAGTGTCGCGCCGTCGCCGCCGTCCCGGCGTCGGCGGCGGCTTACGGTCGCCGAGCGAAGCTCGGCTCCCGCACGCGAACGTCAGGGCCGGAGGCCCGGTTTTGCACCAGCGGGCGGAGGCCCGCCAAGCGAACAGCGGCAGGATGCCGGGTGTTCGCGTGAAGATGGCTTCGCTGGTCGCTAAAGCCGTCTCAACGGTAGGGGCAGCCCCTCGCCTCCCCTTTTTGCGATTCGTGTGGAAGGTCCTGTCTGACGGTCGCCCGGACGTGCGACCGCCGGCATTCGAGCCGCACCTTGGCTGCGGCTCCGAATGCCCGGCCCGCAGGGGCCATGGATGGCCCTGCGGGCGCTCAAGCAAGCTCGTCGAGCCAGGCGCGGATTTCGTTTTCGTATTCGCTCGCCAGGCCCCCCACGATCAATTGGCGGTGGAAGCTCGCGGCGCCCCCCTTCAGGAGGTCGGCGTCCTCCGCGCTCGGAAACCGCTTGGTCGGATCGGCCGCGATCATGCTGCGGCAGAAGTTCATCAGGAGTTCGTTGCACGTGACGTCGTTCGGCAGCAACTGCGGCAGCCGGTGGGCGAGTGTGCGCTTCGCCTCGAGCAGGTCGCGGTAGGACTGCAGGCCGGCGAACGGCGGCTGGCCCGAGAGCATCTCGATGAGCACGTAGCCGAGGCTCGCGAGATCGGAGCGGGGGGAGTTTTCCTTGCCCTCGAGCACCTCGGGGGCGGCGTAGGACGGCGTGCAGGTGCGGTTGGCGGGCATGTCGTCGAGCACGAGCGCCGAGCCGATGTCGATCATCTTGGCGTTGCCGGTGCGCTTCACCATGATGTTCGAGGTCTTCACGTCGCCGTGCACGATGCCGTCGCGGTGGAGGGCGGCGAGGGCCGCCAGGCATTCCCGCACGATGGCGATCGCGACACCCGGCTTGAGCCGCGACTGCTGCGGGCCCGCCGTGACGATGACGTTGTTGAGGTAGGTCCAGCGCGTCTCGCTGACGCTCTGCCGCGTGAGGTCGAGCAACTCCGGGGCGAGGAGCCGCGACAGGTCGTAGCCGTCGATCCACTCCATCTCCATGATCCGGATCCGGCGCTGCTCCACGAAGTTCTGCACGTCGAGGAGGTTGTCGTGCTGGATCTGGGCGACCCGCGACGAGACCTTCGCGATCCGCTCCATCGCCTCGTCGTAGAGGTTCTCCGTCTCGTACCGCTCGGGCGAGAAGATCTTGAGGGCCACCGGGAGCGTGAATCCGTCGGAGCCCCGGCGGGTGGTCAGGAACACGATCCCCTGCCCTCCCGCGCCCAGCCGCCTGCCGAGGTTGTGATATTCCGTCCAGTTGAGACGTCCGCCGGCCACGATCGCGCCGTAGCGGGCGAGCAGCTCCTCGGGGCAGCGGCTCCCCACCTCCCCCGCTACCGAGATGGTGGGCCGCCCCTCCTGGTAGAGGGTGGTGGACATCGAATGGCCGCGGTCGTCGGGGTCGGGGGGATGCACGGGCTCGGGCTCGGGGGTGCTAATCGGTGGTGTGCGCCGGCGGCTCGGGGAAGCCGAGCCGCTTGTCGACGAGGTTCTCGAGCGGCCTCCCCGACAGGTACCGTGTGAGATTATCGCAGAAAAATTCGGTCATTGCATCGATTCGGTTCGCAGCCTGCCCGCCCACGTGCGGCGTGATGACGAGCCGCGGGGCGGTCCAGAGCCGGCTCGTCGGCGCGGGAGGCTCCTCGGGCGTGACGTCGACGCCCGCCGAGTCGAGGTGGCCGCTCTCGAGCGCGTCAACCAGCGCGTCCTCCACGATCAGCGGCCCACGGGCCACGTTGACGAGGATCGCCCCCGGCTTCATCCGGGCGATCGCCGCCGCGTCGATCATGCCGCGCGTCCGTTCGGTGAGCGGGGCCGCGAGGATCACGATGTCGGCCTGTGGCAGGAGGTCGGGGAGCGTCGCGGGGCCGCCGAGGAATTCGACCGCCGCCGGCCTCCGCACCGGAAACCAGTCGGTGGCCAGGATGCGGACGCGGAACGGGGCGAGCACCTCGACCAGCCGCCGGCCGTTGCCGCCGAGGCCCACGATCACCACCGTCGCGCCGGTGAGGTCGCGGGTCGGCCGGCGGACGAACTCGCGCCGGGCCTGCTGCGCGAGAAAGAGCGGGATCCTGCGGGTGCAGGCGGTCACGAGCGCGAGCGTGTGCTCCGCCACCTGGTCGGCGAGCACGCCCGAGGCGCTCGTGACCGTGATCGGCGAAGCCACCACGCTCGGCACCAGGCAGTGGTCGAGGCCGGCGGCCGACGACTGGATCCATTGCAGGCGGCCGCCCGCCACGATCGCGTCCCACGGCACCGGCACCTTCGGATGGCCGCAGAAGATGTCGGCCGAGGGCAGTTCCGCAGCCACCCGCTCCTGGCCGGCGTCGACGATCGTCGCGGCCGGCGCGGCGGCCTGGATCCGGGCGATGTGACGGGCCTCTACCGGATAGCAGAGGACGATGCGGAGGCGGGGCTTCATGATGGCCGGTTGTGGCAGGAGTTCCACCGGTTTGACAAGTCGGCGGTGGACCACCGGAAGCGTGCCCTGGTGAACCCCCCGTGCTAGAATGAATTCCGGACGGTGCGTTCTCGGCCGTGGCTCGGCTCGCCCGGCTCATTCGTGCGGTGACCCGATGCGTCCGACGTTGCTCGCCGTGGCGGCCCTCGCAATCCTGCGGATCGTGGTCGGCCTGCACTTTTTCCTCGAGGGCCTGAGCCACCTCCGGGATGCCGACTGGTCGAGCGCCGGATTCCGCAAGGCGGCCGTGGGGCCGCTGGCCGACTGGTATCGCAAAGGCCTGCCCGAGACGGGCGACTGGTCGGGCACGGTGGGGGCTGCGAACGGGCGCCCGGCGGCCGAGGCGGGAGTCGCCTGGAAAGATTCGATCGTCGCCAACTGGAAGAAGCTGCTGGCAAACCGCCGCCGCCTTGTGCCGCTCGACGGTCCACGGGCGTCCGAGGCTGAACGATTGCTCGAGGCTGCCGGCGCCGAACTCGACGGCTACGTCGCCGGCCTGGCGGATGAGTTCGGAGCCTACAGGCTCGAACTGGATCGCCTGGCCGAGATGCGGCGGTCGCCGGCCTCCCGGCAGGTGCCGTTCGCCCGCGACCGTGTCGCCAAGAAGCAGAAGGAACTCGCCGGGCAGGCGGCCGGCTGGATGCGAAACGCCGCCGCCATCGGCACGAAGCTCGTCGCGGGTTGGGACGAGCAACTCTCGTCGGCCGAGCGGCTCCGGGCGTCGGAGGCCGCCGAGCCGTCCGCGCTCTGGAAGGCAGATCGCTTCGTGAGCTGGTCGCTCGTCACGATCGGTGCCTGCCTGGTGCTCGGCCTGGGTGTGAAATTCAACGCCCTGGGTGCCGCCTGCTTCCTGGCGAGCGTGATCGCCTCGCAGCCGTTCTGGGTGCCGGGCGCCCAGGCCACCTACGACCAGTGGGTGGAACTCGCCGCCCTCCTCGCGATCGCCGCGCTGCCCGTCGGCGGCTGGAGCGGCCTCGACTACTTCCTGAAATCGTGGTGCCCGCTGTCATGCTGCGGCGGGCGATGCAGCCCAGCCTGAATCGAGCCGGTGCACGGCACGGAGAAGAGCCATGACCCTGAGCGAAGCCCAGAAGCAGATCGGCAAGGAAAATTTCAGCGACGCCGTCGCCGTCACGCGGCGCGACTTCCTCACCGGGGCCGTCGCGGCGGGGATCGCCAGCGGCGCGGGCCTCGGCTCGATCTACTTCGGCTACGGCAGGAGCGTCGGCAGGCCGCTCCGCGTCGGCTTTCTCGGCACGGGCGACGAGGGGGGCGTGCTGCTCGGGGCCCACAATCCCGACTACCTCAACGTCGTCGCGATCGCCGATATCCGCCCCTACAACGTGTTCCGCGCGTTTCATGGCGACGTCTCGAGCCCGACCGCCTCCACCGCCCGGCCCGGGCTGATGGCGAAGTACAAGTGGGCCACCGAGGACGAGGCCCGCAAGACGGTGAAGGTGTACGGCGCCTATGAAGACCTGCTCGCCGACAAGGACGTGGAGGCGGTCGTGATCGCCCTGCCGCTGCATCTCCACGCCGAGGCCGCCATCAAGGCGATGCGCGCAGGCAAGCACGTGCTCACCGAGAAGCTGATGGGCCACAGCATCCACGAGTGCAAGGAGATGGGCCGGGTGGCCCGTGAGACGGGGAAAATCCTGGCCACCGGCCACCAGCGGCACTACAGCATCCTCTACGACAACGCGGTGCACACGATCGGCACGGCGAAACTGCTCGGCGACCTGCACTCCATCCGCGCCCAGTGGCACCGCGGCAACCTCCCGGGCAACGACTCCTGGAAGCCGCCGATGCCCGACGACGACTCGCTCGCCAAGAAGCTCGCCGGCTGGAAGAAGGATCTCGCGAGCGCCAAGCCCTCCGACATCGACGCCCTCACGAAGCGGATCGCCCAGCTCGAAGCCCAGATCGAGGACAAGGTCGTGGACGCCGCCGCGTACGGCTACACGCCGATGACGCTCGGCGACGGCTCGGCCCGCACGCCCCTCCAGGAGCTCATCCGCTGGCGGCTCTGGAACCGCACCGGCGGCGGCCTGATGGCCGAGCTCGGCAGCCACCAGCTCGACGCGGCGGGCATCTTCGTCTCGGCGATGCACGGGCCCGGCAAAAAGGTGAAGCCGCTCACGGTCACGGCCGTCGGCAACCGCAGCATCTTCCCGGCCGACCGCGAGGTCGACGACCACGTCTACTGCATGTACGAATACCCCGCCCCGGGCTATGAGGAAGATAAAAACAAGAAGGTGGTCGTCACCTACTCCTCCATCAACGGCAACGGCTTCGGCGACTACGGCGAGGTGGTGCTCGGCACGAAAGGCACGCTCGTGCTCGAGCGCGAGCAGGAGGTGATGCTCTACAAGGGCGCGGCGAAGGACACCCGCGTGACCGTGGCGAAGGCCAAGGACGGCACCCCAACGCTCGACACGACCGAGAGCGGCGGCGGTGGCGGCGCCGTGGCCGGCAAGGCGGGCGGCGAGGGAGCCCCGCCCTCCCGCGGCTACACCGAGGAGATGGAGCACTGGGCATGGTGCATCCGCAACCCGTCGCCGGAAAACCAGCCCCGCTGCAAGCCGGAGGTGGCGATCGCCGACGCCGTGATCGCGCTGGTGAGCAACATCGCCCTGGCGAACCCCGACACGCAGCCGCGGATCACGTTCAAGCCCGAGTGGTTCGACATCGCGAGCGACGAAACGCCCGAAGGCGTGAAGCCCGACGTCACCCGCGAACGCTACAAGACGTAGGACAGGCTTCAGCCTGTCACACACGTAGGACAGGCTTCAGCCTGTCACACACACATAAGACAGGCTGATGCAAGTCGTTCGCGGGATAGGCGGCCCGACACACGTTTCTGACTGGACAAATTCAGCGGGCCGGACATACTGCTTTCAGAGCCGTAAGGCTTCCCACCCACCTCGCCGGCGAATCTGGACGCCGGCCCCCGATTCCACCGGACCTGCCGCTGGCGGCGGCAGGGACGCAGAGGAGTTCGTCGATGCAACGGTGTACGAAGTCGGCGTCGCGTATGCGTTTCTCGTGGCCCGTGATCGCGGCCGCGGTCGGCAGTTGGGCCCTCTCGCTCGTCACCACGGCCGCGCTCGTCGCGATCGGATGGTTCGGCCACGCCACCCACTGGACGTTCGGCTTCGGATCGCACGGCGCCCACGATGCGGCAGCCCACACCGTGGCCCGCGAGCCGGTGTCGCGGGAGGCCGACGGCGAGATCCGGTTCCGCTCGCAGGAAGCCCTCGACCGCACCGGGATCGAGCTCGTGCCCGTCGAGCAGCGGCAGATGGTGAGCGAGCTCATCGTCAACGGCGTCGTGGCCTACGACGAACGGCGCATCGCGCAACTCTCCACCCGCGTGCCGGGCAGCATCTGGCGGGTCGAGAAGCACCTCGGCGACCACGTCCGCAAGGGCGATGTGCTGCTCGTCATCGACAGCCAGGACGTCGGTCAGTTGAAGGCCGATTTCCTCAATGCGCTCGTCGTCCACGAATCGCGTCGCGAGCAGCTCGCCATCCTCGAGGAGGTGAAGAGCGCGGTGATGGGTCGGCAGTTGCGGGAGGCGAAGGCCGCCCTCCGCGAGGCCCGCAACCACCTGGTCAACGCCGAGCAGGCTCTCGTGAACCTCGGATTCGAGGTCGTGATCGCCGACTACGAGCCGCTCGACGACGACGCCCGGGCCGCCCGCATCCGTACGCTCGGCCTGCCGCAGCCGCTCATGGCCGGTCTGTCCGGCGACCGTCTCTCGTCGAACCTCCTGCCACTCTATGCCCCGTTCGACGGCGTCGTCGTGGGCCGCGAGGCGGTCGTGGGCGAGGTGGTCGAGGCGGCCAAGCCGATCTTCGAGGTGGCCGACATCTCCTCGATGCTGCTCGTGCTCAGCGTCAGCAAGGAGGACGCTGGGAAGGTGGCGATCGGTCAGCCGGTGCGGTTTCGGCCCGACGGCTCCACCGAGGAGTTCACGAGCACGATCGCCTGGATCAGCACCGAGGTGAACGAGGCCACGCGTACGCTCGAGGTGCGGGCGGAGGTGCGCAACCACTCTGATCGGGTCGCATCGGCCGCGGTCGGACTGCGGGCCAATACGTTCGGCAGCGGCCGGATCGAGATCGACCGCCGCGGCACGGCCGTGGTCGTGCCCAAGCGGAGCGTGCAGTGGGACGGCCGCCGCTGGGTGGTGTTCGTACCGAGCGGCGCGGCGGCCTTCGTGCCGCGCGCGGTGCGGCCTCGCGTCGAGCAGGGCGACGTCGTCGAGATCGTGGTCGCCGCCGACGGCCCGCCGCTCACGCACGTCGTCGCCGCGGGGAGCCACGTGCTCAAGAGCCAGATTCTGCTCGAGCGGATGGAGCGCGGGGAGTTGTAACCGACAATTTCTGCGGTGGGACTGTCGTCGGTTCGCCCAACACGGCTCGGAGGGCGGCAAAAGTCTTCTCGCTGGGCCGGGGCGGCCCACGCTCGTCGAGCGTTCGCCGACCCTCCTCACCTTCCTCCAGCGTACGAAATAAAAACACCACCACACCGATGCTCGAAAACATCATCGCCTGGTCGTTGTCGCACAGGATCGCGGTGCTCTCGGGGGCTGCGGTCACGTGTCTCGTCGGCTGGGTGGCCGTCAATGGGCTCGTGATCGACGCGTTTCCCGACACGACGCCGGTGCAGGTGCAGGTCAACACCGTCGCGCCCGGCATGGTGGCCGAGGAGATCGAGCGGCAGATCACGTTTCCGATCGAACTGGCGATGGGGGGCATGCCCGGGCTCGAGGGCTTGAGGAGCGCGAGCATGTTCGGCCTGTCGGTCGTGATCGTCACGTTCAAGGACGGCACCGACATCTACTTCGCGCGGCAACTCATCAACGAGCGACTCGGCACCGTGGCCGTGCCGTCGGGCGTGGAGCGGCCGGAGATGGGGCCCGTCTCCACCGGCCTCGGCGAGGTGTTTCATTACCTGCTCGTGCCCCGGGGGATGAGCCTCACCGACGTGAAGACGCTGCAGGAGTGGACGCTCAAGCCGGCCCTCCGGAGCGTGCCCGGCACGGCGGAGGTGAACGCCTGGGGTGGGCTCAACAAGCAGTATCAGATCCGCGTCGACCCCGCCCTGCTCCGCAAGTACGACCTCTCGTTCGACCAGGTCGTGGAGGCCGTGCCGCGGAACAATTTCAACGTGGGGGGCGGCTCGATCGACCGCTCCGGCGACGCCGTGCTCGTCTACGGCGTGGGCCGCACGGTCGACGTCGAACAGATCCAGCGGATCGTGATCGCGTCGCGCGAGGGCGTGCCGATCCGGATCCGCGACGTGGGGGAAGTGGTGATCGGCCACGAGATCAGGAAGGGCGCCGTCACCTCCGGCGGCGAGGGGGAGGTGGTGCTCGGCCTGGGGTTCATGCTCATGGGTGAGAACAGCTATGCCGTCACGACCCGGCTGCGCGACCGGTTCGAGACGCTGCTCGCCACGCTGCCCGAGGGGGTGGAGGCGAAGGTGGTCTACGACCGCACGCAACTCATCGACCGGGTGATCGCCACGGTCCGGCAGAACCTGCTCGAGGGCGCCTTTCTCGTCGTCGTGATCCTGTATGTCATGCTCGGCAACCTCCGGGCCGGCCTCGTGGCCGCCACGGCCATCCCGCTCTCGATGATGTGCGGCTTCATCGGGATGTGGCAGGCGGGCATCGCCGCGAGCCTGCTCTCGCTCGGGGCGATCGACTTCGGGATCGTCGTCGACTCGTCGGTGGTCGTGATCGAGAGCATCCTCGAGAAGATCGGCCACCATCCGGGGGCCACCGGGGCGGCACGGCTCAGGCTCGTGCAGGAAGCGACCAATGCCGTCAAGAAGCCGGCCTGCTTCGGGCAGCTGATCATCATGATCGTCTACATCCCGATCCTCACGCTCGAGGGCGTCGAAGGGAAGATGTTCCGGCCGATGGCGCTCACGGTCGTGTTCATCCTGATCGGGTCGCTCGTGCTCTCGCTGACCGTCGTGCCGGTGCTCTCGAGCATCTTCCTGCCGCGGCGGATGGACAGCCACGACGTCTTCCTCGTGAAAGTGCTGCGTGCGGCCTACCGACCGCTCCTGCGGTGGTGCCTGGCGGCCCGCGGCACGCTGGCCCTCGCGGCCGTCGTGATCCTCGGGATCACCGTGCTCCGGGCGGCGTCCCTGGGCACGGAGTTCGTGCCCAAGCTGTCGGAGGGCGACATCGTGCTCGGGATCATCCGCGCCCCGGGCACGAGCCTCGAGGAGTCGTGCCGGATGAACATGCGGATCGAGAGGGCCCTCCTCGAGGAGTTTCCGGCCGAGGTCGCCCACATCTGGAGCCGCACCGGCACGCCGGAGGTGGCCACCGACGCCGGCGCGATCGAGGCCACCGACATGTTCATCGCACTCAAGCCCCGCGAGGGGTGGAAGCGGGCGCGCGCACAGGCCGGGCTCGTCGAGGAGATGAACAAGGTGGTGGAGGGGATCCCAGGCCAGATCATCTGGTTCACGCAGCCGATCGAGCAGCGGATCAACGAGATGGTGTCGGGCGTGCGGGCCGACATCGCCGTGAAGGTGTTCGGCGACGACCTCGAGAAACTGGTGCAGAAGGCGAACGAGGTGGCGGCAGTCCTCAAAAGCGTGCCCGGCGGGGCGGACGTGGCCGTCGAGCAGGTGGCCGGGCAGCCGATCCTGAAGATCGCCGTCAAGCAGGACGAGATCGCCCGCTACGGCATCTCGGCGCAGGCGGTGCTCGACGTCGTGGAGAGCGTGGGCGGCAAGGCCGTGGGGCAGATCGTGGAGGGGCAATTGCGCTTCCCGATCGTGGTGCGGCTCCCCGACGCCCAGCGGAACGGTCCGGCGGCGCTCGCCGACATCCCCGTGCGCGGGCCCGGCGGCGAGAGCGTGCCGCTCGAGCGGATCGCGGCGATCGAGACGATCCTCGGGCCGAAGTTCGTCACCCGCGAGTGGAGTGAGCGGCGGGTGGTCGTGCAGTGCAACGTGCGCGGCCGCGACGTGGGCGGCTTCGTGGGCGAGGCGCAGGGCGCAATCGCCGAAAAAGTCGAGTTCCCTGCCGGAAAATTCCGGCTCGAGTGGGGCGGGCAGTTCGAGAACATGCAGCGGGCCCAGAAGCGGCTCACGATCGTGGTGCCGCTCGCCCTCCTGCTGATCATCGCCCTGCTCTACCTCACCTACCGCAACGTGGCCGACACGCTCCTGCTCTTCGTGAGCGTGCCGTTCGCGTGCGTGGGGGGCATCTGGGCGCTGGCGCTGCGCGGCATGCCGCTCTCGATCTCGGCCGCGGTCGGGTTCATCACGCTCTCGGGCGTGTCGGTGCTCTCCGGCATGGTGGTGGCGAGCGCTCTTCGCGAACGCCTCGCCCGCGGCACGGCCCGCGACGTGGCGATCGAGGAGACGTCATCCGCCTCGCTGCGCACGATCATCATGACGGCGCTCGTGGCCAGCCTGGGCTTTATCCCGATGGCCGTCTCGGAGGGCACGGGCGCCGAGGTCCAGCGGCCGCTGGCGACGGTCGTGATCGGGGGCGTGATCACGAGCACACTGTTCACGCTGTTCGTGCTGCCGGCGCTCTACCGCCTGATCCTCCGCGTGCCGCCCGCCCTCGTGCTGCCCGGCGACCGTTGATCGTGTCCGCGTGGGACAGGCTTCAGCCTGTCATGCCCCCCTGGCTCAAGCCGCCTGAGAACCACCCGCAATCGGAGCCGGCGGTAGGCATGCTCGACTCCGGTCGTGTTGAGAGTACCGGACTCGTGGGTTTTGATGAGGCATCGATAGTCCTCAACGACTCCCTTCGTCTGCGCGTGCCCACCGACCGTCTCCGCCGAAAGCTCTTATCGCCTCCGAGTTGGGGAGGCTTTGGGCCACCCAGCGTTCCCCCCGTGGGACAGGCTTCAGCCTGTCAGGCCTCCCCGGTGGTCACGTCAACCGATGTCGAGGATCCGTGGCAGCCGGGCGTCGGCGGGGAGGCCGAGGATGGTGCGGAGTTTCGTGATGGCCGCCTCATCGAGCGGCACGAACACGACCGGGTCCTGGCATTGTTCGGGGTCGACGAGGCGGTAGGTCACGATCCCGTCCCTCCCCACCTGCGCGGCCCGGCCGTAGCCGTACATCATGTTGTCGACCTTGTCGAAGAAGTCGCGGAGCGTGATCCGCCCCGGCCGCGGGCGGCGGACGTAGAAGAGCTCGATCACGTCCCGCCAAAAGTGGGGCACGAACTTCTCGCTGACGTCGGCGTGGCCGACGCAATTGCGGTTCGTCCCGGCGATCAGGTAGGGAAGCGAGGCGAGCGCGAGGCCGCGATCACGGCAGCCGCGTTCGAGAGCGTTGGCCAGGTTGAGGGAGAAGTCGGCGCTGTAGCAGTCGTCGAACACGAGGACGAGGTGGCCGAGGTCGATCCCGGTGGGGTTCGCCGCCGCGCGGCGGGCCGCGCCGTCGAGGAGCGACTCGGCGAGGCGTTCGCTGGGAATGGAGTAGCTCTGGATCTCCGTCGGCAGGCCGTGGCCGAGGACGACGATCGTGGAGGGTGCATCCGTCGCCGCGGCTTCCTTGACAGCCGAGAGAAAGTCGGCGGCGACCGATGGCACGGTCTCGTCGGGGCCGTCCTTTTTGAAGACGGTCGCAGTCGTACCGTAGGCCGAGGCGAGGGCGGTGATCTCCTTGGGGTCGAGACCACGATCGGGATCGAGGAGGCCGATCAGGGGGCGGTCGGGCGCGATCACGGCAACGTCGCCCGCGGCGTCGCGCCGTTCGTCGATGAACCGGGCGAGCTTCACGAGCACGTCCGCCTGCTCGTCCCGGGAGAGAGTCGCAATCTGCCCGGCATGAGCCTCGGCGAGGTGATAGAGCGACGGCTCGATCTGCCGGTAGTGCCTGGGCGTGGCGTCGAGCCGCGCGGCGACGAGGGGCGAGCAGTCGCGCGCGAAGGCATCGAGCGACCGCGGCAGCCCGGTGTCGGCCGCCCGCGCCGCGGATGCCAGCGCGCAGAACAGCGCGCGGAGCACTGAGGTCGCAGCCGGCCGGCGGAGTATGATCACGCGTACAGTGTCTCCTGCCGCTCGGGGATGATCAAGACCCGTGACCTGCGCGACGGCTCGCGAGCATCTCCTCCACGAGCCCTGCGAGCCACTCGTCATCCGGCTGTCGCGGCCGTGTACACTGTGTCGCGATCGTCCAGCCGGCAGGAGCGACCGTATGCAGTCGACGTTTCGAAATTCCCACCTGGACGTGGGCGAACTCCTGGCCGCGGCGCCGGTCGCCGTGCCGCGCCCGGCCCCATTCCTGGGGCCGGCGACCGTGCTGGCGGTGACCGACACGCACGTGGACATCGAGGTGCCGGAAGGCCGCTGCTCCGCCATGGTCGCGATCAGCCAAAGTTATGCCCCCGTGGTCGGTGACACGGTGCTGGCCGTGTGCCGTGACGGGGAGTGGTTCGCGATCGGCCTGATTCGGGGCACCGGCACGACCACGTTCACCGCCCCGGGCGACATCGAGCTCGCGGCCCCCCGCGGCTGCATCGAGCTGCTCGCCGGGGACGGGGTTTTCCTCAGGAGTGATCTCGTGGAAATCGTCGCCGCGAGGATCGAGCTTACGGGGCGGCATCTGGTCGAGCGGTTCCAGTCCGTCACCCAGTGGATCACCGGGTCGCTCCATCGCCGGCTGGGCAGGATACACACCACCGTCGAGGGAGCCTATGAACTCCGCGCGGGACGGATCACCGAGATTGCCGACGAGGACGTGGCGATCGACGGCAAGACGATCCATCTGGGCTAGAGGGTCAAGACCCCGTGGCCGGGCCGGCACGCGAGCCGAACGACATGTCTCCAGGCGAAGCACGTTCCGGCAGCGCAGCGGCGGCCGCCGGCGAGAGGGTGGACGAGCAGTGCGGCGGCCGGCCGGCCGATTCCCGGCGATCACGCACGACCCCGCGGGCCGCGGCGCCGTATGCCGTCGAGGTGGCCCGCGTGCTCGTCCGGAACGGTTCCGAGGCGCTGATCGAGATCGACGGTCGCCAGGTCCCGGCGGGGATCGCGATCCCGCCGCCCGCCATGGTCGATGCGGGCGACCTCGTCGTGGTGATCGGCGGCGCACCCGACTGGTGGGTGGTGGGCACGCTCGGGGTTCTCTCGGCCCCCGGCGACGCGGCTCCGCCCGCCTTCAACTCTGCGACGGATCTGAGGCTGCACGCCCCACGGGGCCGGATCGGGCTCGCCGCGGCCCGCATCAGGATCGGCGGCGGGACGGCATCCGTCTTCGCCTCGACGCTCCGGGCGACGGCCCGCTCCTCGCTGCTCCGGTGCCACACCGGCAGTCAGTGGGTCGCGGGCCGCGTCACCCGGACGCTGGGAGGTTTGTTTCAGCGGATCACGGGCGACTATCATCGACGTTCGCGGGAGATCGACGCGCGGGCGGACGGCCCGGTGGCGATCAAGGGCTCGAGGATCCGCTTCAATTGACCCCGCGACATGGATCGGAGTGAGTGGTCTGCATGTTTCCCCTGTCGACCAATGAAGAGGGCGAGTGCGTCGCGTTTCCCGACGTCTGCGACACGCCGGCGGGCGACGACATCGTGCCGGTCGCCTATCCCAACTCGGCCGTGCTCGCACAAGCCGACATGACCACGGTGTCGACGACCGTGTTCATCGTCGGGAAGAACGCCGTGACGGAGAACACGGAGATCGCGATGTCGAGCGGCGACGAGGCCGGCGTGGCCGGCGGGGTGATGTCGGGGACGACCGGAGGGGCGTGCCGGTTTCGGCTCGGCAGTTCTGTGGTCTCGATCGACGGCTACGCCGCCGCGTTCTGCGGCACCCGGGTCGAGCAGAACGGCGACAACACCAACGCGCCCCACGGCGTGCAGGTCGCGCCCAGCCAGGGGAAGGTGTTCGTCGTGCCGTAGGGACGCGGGCATGAGGCCGAGCCACTCGACCCGCCGTCACTCGACGATGTCGAGCACTTCCGGCACCGTCTCGGCGCTGATCTGGCCCCCCCAGTCGCACAGGCACTTGGCCCCCTTGTCGAGGATCGGCAGTCCCTGGAACGTGATGTCGGGCACGTCGGAAATCCACATCTCCGTCATCGGCACGCACGGGGCGTACACGCCCGTCTCGTCGAAGGCCGCGTTCTCGGGATTGTCCATGCACATGCACTGTCCGAACGAGGGGATGTTCGTCATGGGGATCGCGTCCTCTTCCACGCCCGCCGGCACGCCGCCGACGGTGTAGGAGGGATTCTCGACGGCGAACGACATGGGCGCCTCGCCGTACGAGCACTTGATCATGGTCGTGCCGCTGGTGAGCGCGTTTCCCGCCATGACGAATCCTCCCACTCCCGGAAACCGCCGCCTGATCGGCCCGTGCGTACGGCACACCGAACGTGGTATCCATGACCATAGCGGCGCCGTTACGGCTCGGTCAACGGTCGACGTCCTTCCGCAGCGCCCGTGGCCGTGAGGCTGGGACTCTTGCGGGCGGCCCCGGAATCTGGGAGCCTGCCGCGGTTCCGCTCGTGAGGAATTGGCCGGTGTGGGATTCATCACACCGCGAACACGAGGACGGATGCCATGGCAGACACAACTTCCGCGGCCGTCTCCCGCCATGGGCGGCTCGACGGCGTCACCGTGTCGACGGTGCTCGGCGACGGGTTCTTCACGCTGACGGCCCTCGAATACCGCGAGGAGCTGGGCGAGCCCTTCGACCTTACCGTGGAACTCCGCTGCGCCGACCCGGACGTGCAGGGCACGAAACTCGTCGGTCAGGCGTTCACCGTGTCGCTGCCGCTCCCGAACGGCCAGACACGATACATCCACGCCATCATGAAGAGCTTCGCCCGCATCGCGGGCGGCGTCCGCGACGCCCGTTACCGGGCCGTCGGCATCTCATGGTACTCGATGCTCGATCTCGCGGAAACCAGCCGGATCTTCACGAACGTGAACGTGCGGGACCTCATGAACGAGGTGTTCGCGAACTTCAGCTTCGCCGCCTACGACCTCAAGGGCTTCGAGCCCAAGACCACGTGGGCGACCCGGACGCAGTACCGGGAGTCCTTCTTCAACTTCCTTCAGCGATCGACGCAGCAGGAGGGCGTCTACCACTTCTGGACCCACGCCGCGTCGCGGCACACGCTGAACTTCTGCGACAACCTGGCGAACCACACCCCCTTCCCCGGCTACGCGGGGATCCCGTTCAAGGCGGTCGGGCAGGGATTGCTCACGGAGGAGCACGTCCACGAGTGGAACGTCGAAACGACGCTCCAGCCGAGCACCATGGTGCTCAGGGACTACAACTACACCGATCCGACGATGAACCTCGAGAAGACCGCCGGGGCGATGCGGCCGCTCGGTCCGTCCACGCTCGAGGTCTTCGACTATCCCGGGCTGTTCGACACGACGGCCGACGCCGAGCGGTACGCGAAGATCCGGATGGAGGAGCGGGAGTGCCGGCAGCAGGTCTATCGCGGCCGGGCCCAGTGCCTCGGCCTGTCGGCCGGCTTCACGTTCGCGCTCACCGGGCATCCGGCCGCGGGCGAGAACCGGACCTACCTCACCACGTCGCTGACGTTGTCGCTCGGCAGTGATCCGGCCGCCGGCGGCAGCCGCGGGGGCAAGGCGACGGTCGACGGCCACTGGTACGACTGCGCGTTCACCGCCATCCCGTGGGAGGTGCAGTACCGCAGCCGGTTTTCCGCGCGGATCCCCCAGGTGCTCGGGCTGCAGCCGGCCTTCGTCTACGCTCCCGAAGGACAGGATCCGCAGATTCCCTACACCGACTCGCTCGGCCGCATCCAGGTGCTCTTTCCCTGGAGCCGCAACTCCGTCCAAACCGCATGGGTGCGCAAGGTGCAGGTGGCGGCGGGGAACGGCTGGGGGCACATGCACTGCCCCCGACCCGGTGACGAGGTCCTCGTGGCCTTCGAGCACGGCGAGGTCGATCGGCCCGTGATCGTCGGCTGCCTGTTCAACGGCAGCACCGCGACGCCGCTGCCGCTCCCCGCGGCGGCGCACATCCACGTGTTCAAGGACCAGGGCGGCAACGTCCTCTCGCTCAATCCGCAGGCGGACGGCCAGACCATCCTCGTCTACAGCCCGGTCGAGAACTCGTGGATCGTCGTGGGCGCGGGCACTCCCAATCCATCCTGACGCGTCGGGCGCCAGCCCTCACGGAATCGTGCATCGCCACCGCTGAAAGGCCCGCCCGATGGGGATCAACGTCAACGTCAGCACGCAGACCACGCCCGGCCTTCTGCCGGTCGAGCAGCCGGACGTCACCGGGGCGTGGGACAACCCGATGGTCATGCTCGAGTGCGTCTGGGGATTCTCCAACCAGCTGACCTACGGCGACTACAACGAGGTGACGATCGGCGGCTATATCGACGTCTGCTTCGGAGTGCTGCTGGAGATCGTGCTCGGTGCCACGGTGGAGATCATCAGCCCGCTGGCCGTGGAGGTGATCCTGCCGGTTCCTGGCCTGCAGCCGCTGCTGGCCGTCCTCGGCTCCGGGCCCGCCATGGCGGCCGCATCGGCCGCCGGGTGGGCCGGACGCACGGCGGGCCAGGGGGGCGACAAGCAGGGCCTGCAGTACGACGTGGTGTTCGGCAACTACGTCGAGAGCGTCTCGGAACTGAAGTTCAAGCAGCATTCGGGCGACGCGTTCGACAGCGAGTGGGTGAAGACCGTCGTGGCGGAGACCCACGTCGCCACGTTTCCCACCGTCGACCACGTCGAGTGCATCGGCTTCGAGAGTTCCGGGGCCAAGACGCTCGTATCGAATTCGTCGATCCTCCTCGCCGCGCCCAGCGGACCGTTCTCGCTGCTGGCAGGCGAGGTCAACGTCGCCTCGACGGAGTTCAACGTCGTGCTCGCCGCGATGGCGGGTGCCATCCAGGTGTTCACGAACGGGGGGGCCGTGCAGCTTTCGGCGCTGGCCGGTGGACTCACCCTCGCCGCCGACGGCGCGCAGGCGCTCATCGCCACGGGCGAAATCACGCTCTCGGCGGCCGCGCTCACCTTCTCGGCGGGTGAACCGGTCAAGGCCGGCGGTCCGCCGCTGGCCGTGGCACCGGTCTCGCTCGCCGCGCAGATCATCGCGCAGGCCGAGGCGGCCGCGTCGGCGGCGACGGCGTGGGCGGCGAGTGCCGCCGCCGAGATGGCGGCGGCGGAAGCGTGGCCGTTCCAGTTTCCGGAAACAGAGTAGGGTAGGCGGGGGCGCACCGACCATGTCGACGATCTGGCAGGTGGGCGGCCACTGGTACGTCGGGAGCCCGGACCATCCGGCGACGGCGCTCGAACTCACGATCGGCACGGCCACGGAGTTCACGTTCGGCGACTACAACTTTTTCTGTGCCGGCTTTTATCTCGACGCCACGGTCGGTCCGCTCGTCGAGTTCATCGCGCCGTTTCCCTACTCGATCTTCGGCGGCACGCTGATCGAGATCATCATCCCGCAGGCCGCGGTGATGGCAGCGGTCGTGGCGGGCGGTGCCGCGGGTGCGGTGGCCGGCCTGTTCGAGGCGGAGCAAGGCGGCTCTGCCGGAGCTCAGGCCGGCGTGGCGACGGCCGCAGCCGTGGCCGCCGCGGCGGCCACGGCCATCCAATCTTGGGGCAACGGCTGCCAGCTCGACCTCGTGTACGGCAACTACTTCTTCACGGTCTACGGAGACACGTACGAGACCGTACCCGACAAGCATCACCATCACGATGGGGTGCAGCACTTCCATTACGCGATCCAACTGCTGCATTCGGTCGCCGGAGATTCCGTCGTGAACGTGCAGTCGCTGCTCGTCGTCGCGAACGCCGGGATCACGCTGTCGGCGGTCGAAGAGATCGTCGCCGAGGCGACGACCGCCGCGCTCTACGGCTCGACCGGCCTGTCGATCGGGGCCACGGCGACCCTCGAACTCAGCGGCACGGAGACGGCGATCGTGACGACGCCCGGGGAGATCACGCTGGCATCGACCGGCGCGGGCATCACGCTCGGGCCCGACGCCGTGACGTTCAATGCGGGCACGATCTACCTCAACGGCACGGTCGCGTTCCTCGTGGCCCCATTCGCCGCACCGATCGAGCCGGTGCCGCCGCCCACCGCCGAGATCGACGAGGCGATGCAGAACCTGACGGCGGCGGTGGCGGCGGTGGGCGCCGCCGCCGGCCACCACTAGAAAGCGACCCGCATGGGAGTCACGTCGAGCAAAGGCTGCACCGGCCCCTGGGATCCGTCCGACACCGCGACGGTGCACTACGACTTCACCGGCTGCCCGGACGACGCCCAGGTCTACAACGAGGTGGTCTGGGGCGATTCCGAGGACATCACGTTCGGCCTCTACAACGAGGTGTGTGCCGGGGCCTACCTCGACATCACGGCCGGCATGCTCCTCGAGATGGTGATCGGCCCGATGCTGGAGGTGTGCGTCGGGGGATCGTTCGAGATGGCGGGCCTGCCGGCTGCGGCCTGGGGCATGGTGGCCCCGGCACTGCCGAGCGCCCTCGTCAAGGCGACCGCCCAATACGACATCGTCTTCGGCACCTACTACGAGACGCTCTACGACGGCGCCATGTACTACTGGCAGCCGGTGGACAGCGAAGCGTTCACGATCCACGGCGATTGGGACGAGTCGGGCACGACGCTCGACAGGATCCAGGTGCACGGCGACCATGCCGAGGTGGTCGGCTCGCAGACCATCGCTGCGGGCGGTGCGGGCGGGATCAAGTACGTCGCCGGGGGCGCGGACAACGCGGTCACGGTCGCCGGGCAGAGCGTCTCGGTCCAGGCGACGCGCGCCGTCACGCTCGGCGCGAACTTCGGAAACGTCGGGCTTTCCGGGGGGTCGCTGCTCCTCCAGGGCACCGCCTCCTGTGCGGTGAAGTCGAACAACGCGCAGGTGATGCTGTCGCCGGCGGGCTTCGCGGTTTCCTCAGGCGCGGCGCTCAGCCTCAACGCGCCCGTGCAGGAATGGGGCCAGCCGGTGGTGCCGCCGCCCCCGGAGCCGGTGGCTCCGGTCGATGACGAGGCGGACGACGACTCGGAGGGTTATGAAACGGCCGACGAGTTCGATGATGATGCAAGCTTCGGTGTTATGGCTGAAGAGTTCGATGACGATCTTTGAATCGCCCCCGAAGACCCAGTGAACGGCCGGGATCGTGAAAGTCCACAATCTCAACCCCGAACTCCTCACCGTGGGCTGGGTGGTCGGCCAGCTGGCCGACACCGTGCAGCCGTTCATCCCCGGCCTGACCGGCTCGTTCTTCGTCAAGGCGACCTACCGCCTGCAGCCGGACGGCCCGCCGCTTGCCTGGCCCGACAAACCGGCGGCCGTCACCGGGGACACACCGCTCGACGGCGACCTCAAAAACGGCCTCGCCTACGCGTCGGATTTCGTGCCCTACAAGCCGCGGGCCGACTTCGCCGTGATCGGCACCGCCTATCCGCCGGATGAGGCTGGTGCATCGTTCACGGTCTCGGCCCAGATCGGCCCGCTGTCCAAGGACGTGGCCGTGATCGGACCGCGTGCCTGGGTACCGAGGCGGTTCGCCTCGCGCACACTTCCCGGGCCGCCCGGCCCGGCCACCGCCGTGCCGCTGCGGTACACCCAGGCATGGGGCGGACCGGACTGTCCGCTCAACCCCGTCGGCATGGGGCGGCACGGGCCGGAGGCGCCGCGGCTGGAGCCGGAATCCCCCGGATCGCAATTGTTCTATCGCGGCGATCCCGACCCGGTGGCGTTCGGGCCCATCCCGCCGGACTGGCCCTTCCGGCGGGCGAAGATCGGCACCTACTCGAAGCACTGGAAGGCGACCCGCTGGCCGTGGCTGCCGCTCGACTTCGACTGGTCGCATTGCAACGCCACCGCCCCCGACCAGTGGTTCGACGGCTACCTGCGGGGGGACGAGCTGGTCATCCTGACGAACATGCACCGCACCCGCCCGACCTACGAGACCCGGCTGCCCGGCGTGAGGGCCCGGGTGTTTCTCGAACAGGCCGCGGACCTGCACGGCGACGAGGTGTCGTTCCGCGAGGTGCCGCTCGACCTCGACACGGTCTGGATCGACATGGAGGCCGAGCAGCTCGTGCTCGTGTGGCGCGGCCGCGCCCCCGTGCTCTCGACCAAGCTCAAGGACGTGCGGCACCTGCTCGCGCTCGTCGAGCCGCTCGACGCGCCGCCGCGGCCGCTCGCCGCATTCGCCGCCTTGCTCGCCGCGGAGCAAGCCCCTCCCGAACCTCCCCCTCCCCCAGATTCGCCGTCGCCGAGCCTCGCACACGAGTTCAAACAGGCGGCCGCGGCGATCAACACCGCCGCCGGGAAACTCAACGCCATCGCCGCCGAGATGCGGGAGATGCGGTCCCAGGTCGATGCGAAGATCGGCGAGGTCACGCAGCTGGCGGGTGACAAACTCGCGACCGAGGTGGCCAAGGCCAAGGCCAACGGCGTCGAGCTCATGGAGCCGACGCGGCAGCTCGACCCACAGGCCGCGCTCGCCCTGGCGGCGTCGAAGCTGCAGGGCACCGCCGACAGGCTGCGGGCCGTCCCCGGCTCGCCGCCCGAGAAGATCGCCGAGATCGAGGCCGTGGTCGCCCAGCTCGAGACGCTGAAGATCCCGGAGCCGCCTGCCATGCCGAAGCGTCCCGCGCCACCGCCCGCGGCGGTGACCGAGCCCTTCGACCTGACACGGGCGAGACGCGGGGAGTACGTGCGGGCCACGCTCCAGGACCGGGACTTCTCCGGGCTCGACCTCTCCGGGATCGATTTCACGGGGGCGTCGTTCGCGCGGTCGACGTTCGTCGGCACGCGGCTCGTGGGCACGATCCTGCGGGGCTGCGACCTCACGGAGACGATGTGCGAGAGGGCCGACTTCTCCTCGGCGGTGCTCGACGACGCCGACTGCACGGCGGCCACGCTCACGGGCGCGCGATTTCCCGGCGCGTCGCTCGCAGCCGCGACGTTCGCGGGCCTCGAGCTGACGGGCATCGACTTCAGTCGCGTTGCGGGCGATCGGGCCGACTTCACCGGGGCCACGCTGGTCGGCGCGACGTTCGTGGGGGCCTCCCTGCCACGGGCCATGTTCAGCGGTGCCCGGCTCGAGAACGCAGATTTCTCGGGCGCCGCCCTCGCCTCGGCCACCCTCGAGTCCGTGGCGGCGGCCGGGGCGAACTTCTCCGCCGCGACGCTCACCAACCTGCGCACCGGACGCACGGCCGACTTCTCCCGCGCGACCTTCACGGGCGCCACGGCGGCCGGAGCGGTGTGGAAGGGGGGACGGTTCGACGGGGCCCGCTTCTGCGGCGCGGCACTCATGCGGGGGCTGTTCGAGGATGCTTCGCTCCAGGGTGCGGACCTCGACCGCTGTGACCTGATGAAGGCCAGCTTCGAGGATGCCGACCTCCGGGGCGCGGTCCTCACGAATGCGAACCTGCTGCGGGCGAATTTCGCAGGTGCCACCCTCATCGACGCCCGGCTCGACGGATCGAACCTCTACGAGGCCGCCTTCCGCGACGCCGTGCTCGAGGGCGCGACCTGGGAGGGTGCCAACCTGAAGAAATCGGGGCTCGCCCACCGATGACCTGGTCACCGCCACGCAAGGGAGAACGGCCGACGCCGCCGCCGGGCGCCATCCTCACGCTCGAGGAAGTGCTCGGGCGTCTCGAGAAGGGCGAGCCCTTCGACGCCTGCACGCTCAACTCCCTCGACCTCGCCGGGCGGAGCTTCGCCGGCTCCACGTTCCACAGGACCGTGTTCAAGGAGGTCGTGCTCGACGACGCGTCGTTCGTCGGGGCGAAGCTGTCCCAGTGCGTCTTCATCCGCTGCCTGCTGCGCAGGGCCGCGTTCCGCCGCACGCGGTTCGACGAGCTTCAGTTCCTGCAGAGCCTGCTCGAAAACGCCCGCTTCGAGGAGTGCCGGCTCACGAAGAGCACGTTCGCCGAGAGCGTGCTCGCGACCGCCGGTTTCTCGTCGTGCCGGGCGCCCTTCCTCGTCGTGCACGCGTGTGCGGCGCCGGGGGCGCGGTTTTCCACGTCGACGCTCGCCGACGCGTCGTTCACGAAGGGCAGCCTCCGCGACGCGGTGTTCGAGAAGTGCGACCTGAAGGCCGCGCGCATCCGCGGCACGGATCTCGGCGGCGCGCGGTTTCCCGGCACGCGGCTCACGCAGGCCCACGTCGAGCAGGCCGACCTCGTGGGCACCGACTTCTCGACGGCGCTGTTTCGCGACACGTCGCTCGCCGGCAGCACGCTCTCCGCGGCGACGCTCCTGCCCGTGCGGTGCGACGGCCTGTCGCTGGCGAAGGCCGTCGCGCCGGGCCTCGCGCTCGGCTCGCGATCGCTCCGCGCGTCGTGCCTCGACGAGGCCGTACTCGAGGCCGCCGACCTCTCGGGGAGCAACCTCACGGGGGCGAGCCTGAAGAAGGCGCGGCTGTCCCGCGCGCGGCTGGAGAGGTCCACGCTCCGCGGTGTGCAGGCCGAAGGGGCCGACTTCGGCGGGGCCGTGCTGGACGAGGCCGACCTCGCCCGCGCCGACGTCCAGGGGGCGGTCTTCACGGAGGCCTCGCTCCGGGCCGCGAACCTCATGCGGGCGAACCTCCGCGGGGCCCGGCTCACAAGGAGGCAGTTCCTCGACGTGCGCGACCTGCGGGCCGCACAGGTCTCCGGCATCGACTTCAGCGGGGCCGATCTGGCCGGCCGCGACCTCCACGGCGGCGGGTTCGAGAAGTGCCTCTTCGTGGGAGCCGACCTGTCGCGGACGAAGCTCCTCGGCGTTAGCTTCACCGACTGCGACCTCACCGGAGCCTCGCTGGCGGGCAGCGACCAGGGCGACACGGCCTTCCGGGGATCGCGGCTCGACCGTGCGGACTTCAGCGACGCCACGCTCGTGCGGGGCGATTTCCGCGGAGCCAGCCTGGGGATGACGCTCTTCCGAAGGACGCAGTTTCAGCACACCTCGTTCACCGACGTGCCGTTGCACGCCGCCAGGCTCGAGGGGGCCCGGCTCTTCAAGTGCCGCCTCGACGACCTCCGCCTGCCGGGCATGTCGTTCGCCGGCATCGACTGCACGCACTCGCGATTCCAGCGCGCCGACCTGCAGGGGGCCGACTTTTCCGGGACGGTGCTCGTCGGGTGCAACTTCGGCAAGGCGAACCTGCAGGCCGCGACGCTGCGGGACTGCCGGGCGAAGACCGCCAATTTCGGCGATGCCGACCTGACGCAGGCCGACCTGAGCGGCGCCGACCTGACCCGGGCCAGCTTCAGCCGGGCGCAGCTCGGCGGCGTCCGGTTCGACGCGGCGATCGTCGCCCGCACGCAGTTCGATTTCGCCCGCGCCGAGCGGTCGTCGTTCCGCGGCGCGGACCTCACCTTCGCGGACCTCTCCTACGCGATTCTCGTGGGGGCCGACATGACCGATGCCGTCACCGAGAGGACCAACCTCCACGGCGTCGCCGACGCCGGAGTGTCGTGGACGAGGCACCAGCGTGCCCGTGCGCGGCCCACCGACGAGGACCGCTACGAGGCCGAAACCTGGCAGCCTCCCCCCCTGCCGTGAACCCGACCTCATTCCGGAATGGCTCAGGCTGAAGCCTCTCGGTTGACAGGCTGAAGCCTCTCGGTTGACAGGCTGAAGCCTCTCGGTTGACAGGCTGAAGCCTCTCGGTTGACAGGCTGAAGCCTGTCCTACGGATGCGGGGGTTGGTCGAGGCGGTCTCTTGACGGCCCGGGCATCGACTGTATAGTGTACTTGTGTATACACACAGTCTGGAGGCTTGGCCGTGGTGACGAGTGGAGTGCCCGGAGCGCTCGAAACGCTGCTGCACGCCGGCGATTTCGCCGGGCTTTCGCCCGGCTGGCGCGGGGGAGAGGCGGTGGCGACCGGCTTCACCGCGCTCGACGGGCTCCTGCCGGCCGGTGGCGTGCGGCGGGGCAGCCTCGCCGAATGGCTCGCCGGCGACGAGGCGTCGGGGGCGGCCACGCTCGCCGCCGCCGTGGCCTGCCGGCTGGCCGGGGCGGCTGCGGGCGGCTCGAAAGCCGATCGATCCGGGGAGACGGCTGCGACGATCGTCGTCGTCGATCGCAGGGGATGGTTCCATCCGCCGGCCGTGCTCGGCTGGCTCGCCCGTGCCGGGGCCAGCGGGCGGCGGGGGCCGCAGCTCGTCGTGGCGCGGCCGGCGCACGAGGCCGACGAACTGTGGGCGATCGACCAGGCGCTCCGCTGCCGGGGCGTGGCGGCGGTGCTGGCCTGGCCCCGGGCCGTCCACTCCACTGCGATGCGGCGCTGGCAGCTGGCGGCGCGGGCGAGCCTCGCCGTGGGGCTCTTCGTGCGGCCGCTTGCGGCGCGCCGCGAGCCGAGCTGGGCCGAGGCCCGCCTCGCCGTGGCGGCGCGGCCGGGAGGGAGCCTGGCCGTGCGTCGGCTGCAGGTGGCCCTCGTGGGCGGATCGTGGGCCGGCAGAGTGCATCTCGAGGAACAGTCGGTCGAGGTGGGTCTCGATCTCGCGCGCGGCTGCGAGGCGGTGCTTCCGCGGGCGTCGTCCGTGCCACGCGGCCACGAAGAACGGGAGCGGATCGCATGCCGCGCGTCATGACGATCTGGCTGCCGCGCTGGCCCGTGCAACGCCGGCTCGACGAGCGGCCCGAACTGCGCACGGTGCCCGTGTTCGTCTGCCGCCGGGAGCGGCGCGGCGTGATGACGATCGTGTCGTGGGCCTGGGCCCGGCCGCCGCGCACGGAATCGGCCCGGGGCGGCGCGCGGCCGCCGGAGCCACGCGTTCCGCCGGGCATGTCGCTCGCAGAAGGAATGGCCGTGCTCGCGCTCGCCCATGGCTCGCGGGCCTGCCACATGGCGGAGGTCGATTCCGACGATCCCGCCGCCGACCGCGCGGCCCTCGAGCGCCTGGCGCGAAAGTGCCGACGTTTCGCCCCGATCGTGGCGCTCGAGGATGCCGAGCGGCCCGAATCCATCCAGCTCGACGTGACGGGCACGGCTGGCTTCTTCGGCGGCGAAGAATCGCTCGCGCGCACGGCCGCCTGGACGCTCGCCGCGCACGGCATCCATGCCCGCGTGGCCATCGCCGACACGCCCGGCGCGGCCTGGGCCGCCGCCCGCCATGTCGAGCGGCTCGACCGGCGGCATGCCCCGCCTTTTCAGCGCCCCCGACGATTCGCCGTCGTGCCGCCGGGCGGGCAGGCCGCGATGCTCGCGGCGCTGCCGGCGGGGGCCCTACGGCTCGGGAGCGACGTGCTCGCCATGCTCCGCGAGGTGGGCATCGACTCGATCGGCGGCGTGCTCGAGCTGCCGCGGAAGAGCCTCGCCGCACGGTTCCCGCCGGCGCTCGCCCTGCGGCTCGCGCAGTTCACCGGCACCCGAGCCGAGCCGCTCATGCCGACGTTTGGCGAGGCTCTGCCGCAGGCGGCGCAGGTCTTCGATTTTCCGCTGTCGCTGCGGGAGATGGGCGAGGAGGCCCTCGCGGCCGTGCTCGAGCGGCTCGTCGGGCAGTGTCTGGCGCCGCTCACGGCCTGCGGCGAAGGCGTCACGTCGCTGCAGGTGCGGTTCGAGCAGCATGCGGGCGCCGGTGTGCGAGCCCCCTGCCCTCCCGTCGTGATCGACGTCGGCTTCTACCGGCCGACGGTCTCGGCGCGGCATGCGACCGATCTCGTGCGGCTGCGGATGTCGCGGCTGCGGCTGCCGCGCGAGATCGACGGGATCGCCGTGGAGGTGGTGGCGGCCGCCCCGGCCCTCTGCCGCCAGCGCACGCTCTTCTCGGGAGCGAGCGAAGCGGCGGCGGCGGAAGTGGGGATGCTGCTCGATCGGCTCGCCGGCCGGCTCGGCCCGAAGGCCGTGTTCGAGCCGCAGGTGGTGCGCGACGCGCAGCCCGAGCATGCCTGGATGGGCATGCCACCGGCCGCCTCGCCTGCTGCAGGCGAGGCATCACGACGGCACTCCGGCAATCAGAGGGCAACTCCCGCCGCGCCGGCGGAGCGGCGGCCGATCCGGATGCTGCCGCGGCCCGTGCCGCTCGACGTGATCGCGGTCGTGCCCGCCGTGGCCGACGCCAGCCGGCCGCCGGTGCGGTTTCGCTACGGCGGCGAAATCCACGAGGTGGCCGCGGACCACGGTCCGGAACGGATCGAGACGGCCTGGTGGCGCGGGCCGACCGTGCGGCGCGACTACTACGTGGTCGAGACGACGGCCGGGGTGCGGTTCTGGCTGTTTCGCCGGCTGCGCGGCGGCGCCTGGTTCATGCACGGAATGTTCGGCTGAAGGAGGGACGGTTCATGCGAGACGACGCCTACGCGGAGCTGCACTGCACGAGCAACTTTTCATTTTTGCGCGGCGCTTCGCATCCGGAGGAGCTCGTGCAGCGGGCCCACGCGCTCGGCTACGCGGCCCTCGCGATCACCGACCGCTGCACGCTCGCCGGCATCGTGCGGGCGCACGGGGCGGCGAAGCAGGCCGGCATCAGGCTCGTCGTCGGGGCGCACCTCGAGCCCTGCGATGCCGCCCCGCTCGTCGTCTGGGTGCAGGACCGCACCGGCTACGCGAACCTCTGCCGGCTGCTCACCCGCGGCTACGCACGGGCCGCCGAGGAAGGGGGCGACGGCACGGCGGGGCGGTGCGTGCTCACGTTCGACGACGTCGCGGCCCATGCGGCCGGCCTCCTCGCGGGCGTGCCGCTCGCAGGGCTTGCGGAGCCGGCGGAGCACCTCGCGCAGTGGCGGAGCGTATTCGACGAGCGGCTCTGGGCGCTCGCCGAGGTGGCGCTCGAGGGAGACGACGACGAACGCCTGGGCGAGTTCGCCCGTGCGGCCCGGCTGGCCGGTGTGCCCGTGGCGGCGGCCGGCGACGTGCGCTACCACGAGCGGGCCCGGCTCGCCCTCGCCGACGTGCTCACGGCCGTGCGGCTCGGGAGCACGGTCGATGCGATCCGCGGCGAGCTGCTCACCAACGGCGAGCGGCACCTGCAGGACCGGCGGCGGATCGCCGAGCGGTTCGCGATGCTACCGGGCGCGATCGAGCGCACCGTCGAAATCGCCGGGCGGTGCACGTTTTCGCTCGACGAACTCCGCTACGAGTATCCCGAGGCCTGCGTGCCGGCGGGCCGCACCGCCCGCGAGCACCTGGCGCACCTCGCCTGGAAGGGGGCCGCGCAGCGGTATCCCGAGGGCATTCCCGAGAAGGTGCGCGAGCTCGTGACGCACGAGCTCGCGCTCGTGGCCGAGCTTGGCTACGAGGCCTACTTCCTCACGGTGTTCGACATCGTGCGGTTCGCCCGCCGCCGCGGCATCCTCTGCCAGGGGCGGGGCTCGGCGGCCAACTCGGCCGTCTGCTACTGCCTCGGCATCACGTCGGTGGATCCCGCGCGGATGAACGTGCTCTTCGAGCGGTTCGTGAGCCGCGAGCGGCGCGAGGCCCCCGACATCGACATCGACTTCGAGCACGACCGCCGCGAGGAGGTGATTCAATACATCTACGCCACCTACGGCCGCGAGCGGGCGGCGCTGACGGCCGAGGTGATCTCGTATCGCCTGCGGTCGGCCGTGCGCGACGTGGCCAAGGCGCTGGGATTCTCGCTCGACCGTGTCGATCGGCTCGCCGCGGCGCTCGACGCGGGCGACGGCGTGGACAATCTGCCGACGAGGCTGGCCGAGGCGGGGCTCGACCCCGCGAGCGACGCGTGCACGAGGCTCGCGGCGCTCGTCGGCGGCCTCGTCGGCTTTCCGCGGCATCTCGGCCAGCACGTGGGCGGGATGGTGATGACCCGCGGGGACCTCTCGGACCTCGTGCCGATCCAGCCGGCCACGATGGCAGGCCGCACGATCGTGCAGTGGGACAAGAACGACCTCGACGAGCTCGGCATCCTCAAAGTCGACTGCCTCGCCCTCGGCATGCTCTCGGCCATCCACCGGGCGTTCGACCTCGTGGCCGGGGCCGGCGGCCCGCGGCTCACGCTGGCGACGGTGCCGGCGGAGGATCCGGCCGTCTACGAGATGATCTCCCGCGCCGACACGGTGGGGGTGTTCCAGATCGAGAGCCGGGCGCAGATGAGCATGCTGCCCCGACTCAAGCCCCGCTGCTTCTACGACCTCGTGATCGAGGTGGCGATCGTGCGGCCGGGGCCGATCCAGGGCGACATGGTGCATCCGTATCTGCGGCGGCGGGCGGGGGAGGATCCGGTCGCCTATCCCAACGACGCGATCCGCGAGGTGCTCGAGAAAACGCTCGGCGTGCCCCTCTTCCAGGAGCAGGCGATGCGGCTGGCGGTGGTGGCGGCCGGCTTCACGCCGGGCGAGGCGGATCAGCTGCGGCGGGCGATGGGGGCCTGGCGGCGGCCGGGGCTGATCGAGGAGTTTCGGCAGAAGCTCGTCAGCGGCATGCTCGCGCGGGGGCTGTCGCAGCAGTTCGCCGAGCAGGTGTTCGGCCAGATCCGCGGCTTCGGTGAATACGGCTTCCCGGAGTCGCACGCGGCGAGCTTCGCCCTGCTCGTCTACGTGTCGGCCTGGCTCAAGTGCCACCATCCGGCGGCCTTCACCGCCGCACTTCTGGGCAGCCAGCCGATGGGGTTTTACGCTCCGGCGCAGCTCGTGCGCGACGCCAGGGCGCACGGCGTGAAGGTGCTGCCGGCCGACGTCAACTCGAGCCGGTGGCACGCCGGGGTCGAAGGACGGCTGAAAGCGGGTGCTCCAAAGCAGCCGGCGATCCGGCTGGGGCTCGAGCAGGTGTATGGCCTGGGCGAGGCGGCCGGCTCGCGGATCGAGGCGGCCCGCCGTGACGGGCCCTTCCGGCTCCTGCGCGAGCTCGCCCGCCGCGCCGCGCTCGATCGCGACGCGCTGCTGCACCTGGCCCGCGCCGGGGCGCTCGCCTCGCTCGGTCTCGACCGGCGCCGGGCGGTGTGGGAGGCGATGCAGTGCCTGGAGCAGCCCGCCGCCCGGCCGCTTTTCACCGGGCTCGACGACGACGGCGATGAAGATGGCGGCGACTTCCTGCCGGCGCTCACGCCCGAGGAAGAAGTCGTGGCCGACTACCGCACGGCGGGCCTCTCGCTCACCGCCCACCCGCTCCAGTTCGACCGCAGCTGGCTCGCCGCCCGCGGCGTGGCGACCGTCGCCGAGGCGGTCGGCCTGCCGGAGGGGCGGCGGGTGAGCGTGGCGGGCGTCGTGCTCACGCGGCAGCGGCCGGCCACCGCGAAGGGCATGATCTTTCTCACGGTCGAGGACGAGACCGGCGCCGCCAACATCGTGGTGCATCCGGGCGTGTGGGAGCGGGCCGACCTCGCCGCCCGCCGCGCTGCCGTGCTCGTGGTGCACGGCCGGATCCAGCGCCGCGGCGCGGTCGTGCACGTGGTTTCGACGCGGCTCGAATCAGCCGCCACGCTTCGCCCCGAGCCCTCCACCGCCGCCGCCCTGCCACGCATGTCCCGCGATTTCTGCTGACGTGGCACTCGTCTATGCGCGCAACCCGGCTCGGGACTGCCCCGACCGTCATGTGGGACAGGCTTCAGCCTGTCGTACCTTCGGCGCGCCCTACAACCCGAACGTCCGGCGACGGGACATGGGGAGCCTGAAGCCGGCGCGCCAGCAGGCCCATGGGCATCTCAAGCGGCAACGCGTAGAACAACGCCCATGCAGGCCGCCGTCGTCGAAACGAATCTGCCGCTCGGCACGCCCTCCCGCGGCAAGGTGCGCGACTGCTACCGCTTCGCAAGCCCGGCGCACGGCGACGCGATGCTGATCGTGAGCACCGACAGGATCAGCGCGTTCGACTGGGTGCTGCCCACGCCGATCCCCGACAAAGGCAGGGTGCTGACGGCGATCTCGGCGTTCTGGTTCGACTGGCTCTCGCACGGCCCGAATCCGGTGGCCCACCATCTGCTCACGACCGACGTCGACGCGATGGGGCTGCCGGCGGGCGTCGATCGCGACATGCTGCGCGGTCGCACGATGCTCGTGCGGCAGGCGGACGTGATCCCGTTCGAGTGCGTGGTGCGCGGCTGGCTCGCCGGCTCGGGGCTCGCGGAGTACCGCAGGCACGGCACGGTCTGCGGCGTGCACCTGCCGCCGGGCCTGGGCCCCGGCAGCCGGCTGCCCGAGCCGATCTTCACGCCCGCCACGAAGGCGGCGGCGGGCCATGACGAGAACGTGAGCTTCGCCGTGATGGCCGCGACGATCGGCGTCGAACTCGCCGGCGAACTCCGCGACGGGAGCCTCGACGTCTACCGCCGCGGTGCGGAGCATGCCGCGGCGCGGGGAATCGTGCTCGCCGACACGAAGTTGGAGTGGGGCCGGGCGACCGACGGCGCGATCCTGCTCGTCGACGAGGTGCTCACGCCCGACAGTTCGCGGTTTTGGCCCGCGGCGGCGGCCGACGCAGGCCGAGTGCCCGACTCGTTCGACAAGCAGTTCGTGCGCGACTGGCTCGAGGCGAGCAGCTGGGACAAGGCGAGCCCGCCCCCCGCCCTCCCCGACCACGTCGTGGCCCGCACGCGTGAAAAATATCTGGATGCCTGCCGGCTCCTGACGGGAAAAACGCCGTGAGCCCGAAGGTGGGAAGTGACCTAGGGATGCAGGATTTTTCGAACTAGAATCGCAGCCTCCGTCCGCCTTCCGCCCTTCCGTTCATCCCATGCTGCGTTACTGGACCGCCGGAGAATCGCACGGCCCGGCCCTCGTCGCCCTCGTCGACGGCTTTCCCGCCGGGCTCGCGGTCGACAAGGCCGGGATCGACGCCGAACTCGTGCGGCGCCAGGGGGGCTACGGGCGCGGCGGTCGGCAGCGGATCGAGACCGATGCCGTGACGTTTCTTTCGGGGCTGTGGCACGGCGTCACGCTCGGCAGTCCGCTGGCCCTCGAAGTCGTCAACAAGGATGCCAAACTCGAGCGGCTCGAGGAGGTCGAGCGGCCCCGGCCGGGCCATGCCGATCTGCCCGGGGCGATCAAGCATCTGGGGGGCGTGCGGGCCGTGCTCGAACGGGCGAGCGCGCGAGAAACCGCCGCGCGGGTCGCCGCCGGCGCCCTCGCGAGGCAGCTGCTCGCGGTGTTCGGCATCGAGGTGGCCGGCTGGGTCACCGAGCTCGGGCCCGTCCGCCTCGGCGACCGCGGCGGCACGCTCGCCGAACTCCGCACGATCCGCGACTCGAGCGCGATCTACTCGCTCCACCCGCAGCGCGATCCCGAGGTGACCGACCTCATCGACCGCGTGGGCAAGGAGGGAGACACGCTCGGCGGCGTGGTCGAGGTGCGCGTGGACGGCCTGCCGATCGGCCTCGGAACGCACGCCCAGTGGGACCGCAAGCTCGACGGCCGCATCGCCCAGGCCGTGATGGCCGTGCAGGCGATCAAGGGGGTCGAGATCGGCCTGGGGTTCGAGGCGGCCCGCCGCCGCGGCTCGCAGGTGCACGACGCGATCCACTACGAGGCCGGCGAGCGAGGCTCGGCCACGCTCGGCTTCGCGCGGCCCACCAACAACGCCGGCGGCCTGGAGGCCGGGATGACCAACGGGCAGCCGCTCGTCGTGCGGGCGGCGATGAAGCCGATCAGCACGCTGCGGAAGCCGCTCGAGTCGGTGAACCTGCGCACGAAAGAGCCCGAGGAGGCGGCCTACGAGCGGAGCGACGTGTGTGCCGTGAGTGCCGCGAGCGTGATCGTGGAGAACGTCGTCGCGTTCGAGGTGGCGGCGGCGCTCGTCGACAAGTTCGGCGGCGACAGCGTGGAAGAGATGCAGGCGCGGTGGCGGCTCTACCACGACATGGCACGGGCCCGCTGAGCGGCGGGCCCTCGATCCGGAGGTGAACACGGATGTTCATCGAGCAGTCGGTCGGCCGGCGCAGGGTCGTGCGGCTCCTGTTCGTGCTCGTCGGTGTCGTGCCCTGCGTCCTCCTGGCGACGGCCGCCTGGTGGAGGCGGTCGGCCGGGCACGTGGCGGCGCTCGAACGGGCGGCCGCGGCTCACCTCGGCGTGCCGGTGTCGATCGACGGCGTCGCCCATCCGCGGCCGGGTGTGCTGCGGCTCTCGCGGGTGGTCGTGGGACGGGCCGCCGCGGATGCTTTCCTCGAGGTCGCCGACGTCGAGATCGAGGAATCCCCGGAAGAAATTCGCGTCAGCGTGCCGCGGGTCGAGGTCGCGCCGGGGGCGGTGCGGTTGCTTCGCGACCTGGCGGCGGAGTGGATCGCACGGCCGGCGCGGTTTCGGCAGTCGTGGGTGATCGATGTGGGCGAGGTCGGGTGGGCGCTCGGCGCCGCCGCCGGCATCGAGCCCGCCGGAGGATGGCATGCCGAGTGCGTCGCGGCGCAGGGCTCGCGGGCGGTGCGCGTCCGGCGCGAGCCCGCGTGCGGCGAGGAGATCAGGGTGCTCTCGCGCGACGGTCGCCTGGAGGCCGAGGGCAGGGTCGCCGATGGGCTGCCGGCGGCGATCGCGGCGTCGCTCCTCGACGGCGCCGCCGGAGCGTGGGGCGAAGCGATCGGGCCACGGGCCGTGGTGCGCGGAGAGATCGCCGCCGTGCGGTCGCCCGACGGCTGGGCCGGCACGTTCACCGGCACCGTCGACGGCGTGATCCCCGGTGGCGCCGAGGCCTGGTGGCGGCGCCGCATCGATGCCGACGCGCGGCTCGCATTCGCCCCGCTCCGCTTCGCCGCCAATCGCCTCGACCGGTGCGACGTGGAACTCTCCGCCCGCGGAGGCACGGTGGCCCAGGAGCTGCTCGACGCCCTCGTCGGCAGCCTCGGCTGCCGGCCCGGCCCGGCCTACCGGGCGCTCGACGGGGACGCCGTCCGGCGGTTCGACACGCTCGGCTGCCGGCTGCTGCTGGACGAGGCGGGCCTGCGGATCGAGCCGCTCGCAGCCGGCCGCGGCCTGGTCTCCTACCAGGGGATGAGCCTCGTCGAGGGGCCGACGTCGACGCTCCCACCCGCGCGGCTGGCCTGGTTCCTTGCACCGGCCGGCCGGCCCGCGGTGCCGGCGTCGCCGGAGAGCGCGTGGCTGATATCGGTCCTCCCGGGAGGCGGGGCTCGGGCGGGCTTTTGACGCGTTCTTGACACAGGATCGACCGATCCCTGACCCTGCGCCGCTGGCGAAATCGCCGAAACACGTCAGAGTGGTGCTCCAGCGGCGCGAAGCCGCTTTCCCGGCCCCCAGGAAAGGAACCCATGGCCACCGTCCCCCTCGCCTGCGACGGCGAAGCATGTGAAGCCGCGTCCAACGCGCCTGCCCGGCATGAAAAGGAGCCCCGCCGTGACGGCCGGGCCCATGCGGGTGGCGGCTGGGGAGACGTGGCCTGGCCCGTCGCCGTCTGGATCGGCGGCGTGCACCTCGCGGCGCTCGCGGCGCCGTTCTGCTTCACCTGGTCGGGGCTCGCCATCTGCCTCGCGCTCTACTACGTGACCGGCGGGCTCGGTGTCTGCCTCGGCTACCACAGGCTGCTGACGCACGGCAGCTTCTCGACCTGGCAGCCGGTGAAGGTGTTCTTCGCCTTCGTCGGCGGCATCTCCGGCGAGGGCTCGGCGATCGACTGGGTGGCCAACCATCGCAAGCACCACGCCTTCAGCGACCAGGAGGGGGATCCGCACAGCCCGCGCGACGGCGGCCTGTGGGCGCACATGATGTGGCTGTTCCCGAAGCATGCGCCCGCAGCCCTGACGGCCCACGTGACCCGCTGGGCACCCGACCTCGAACGCGATCCGGCCATCCTGTTTCTCCATCGGACGTTTCTCCTCTGGCACGTGCTCGTGGGCGCGATCCTGCTCGGCTCCGGATGGCTGCTCTTCGGCCCGTTCACGGGCGTCTCGTGGCTCGTCTGGGGGCTCGCCGTGCGGATGGTGATCGTGTTCCACATCACCTGGCTCGTGAACTCGGCGACCCACATGTGGGGCTATCGCAACTACGAGACGACCGACGATTCGCGGAACCTGTGGTGGGTCGGGCTGCTCGCCTTCGGCGAGGGCTGGCACAACAACCACCACGCGTATCAGCGGATGGCGAGGCATGGCCACAAGTGGTGGGAGATCGACGTCACCTACTGGGCGATCCTCGCCATGGAACGCCTGGGGCTCGCCTGGAACGTGGTGCACCATCCACCGGGCGGCCGGCGGAGCGCCGCGGCCGTGGAAGCCGGGTGACAGGGCGGCCGATTCCCGCTTTCGCGGCCGGGCCGGACCCGCCCTCTGTTCCAGGGGCGGGCGGGCCGATAGACTCCCGGTCGTCGCAAGAAGTGGGTTGCCACGCCGTTCGACCGGTGGTCCGGTCGGCGGCCAGGCGGGTGCCGAGGGCATCCGCTGACGTCCGGCCGGCACGGTTTCCGGCACATACGAGGTCGCCCCTCGGGGCGAAGAGCGGTCGATGTTGACGAAAGATCGGAAGAAAGAATTGATCGGCGCCTACCGGCGCGGCACCGCGGACACCGGGTCGGCGGAAGTCCAGATCGCGCTCCTCTCGGGGCGGATCACACACCTCTCGGAACATTTCAAGAAGCACACCAAGGATCATGCGAGCCGCCGCGGCCTGCTCATGATGGTGAGCCGGCGCCGGCGCCTGCTCGACTATCTCAAGCGGGTCGCGCCGCAGCGGTATCTCGACGTCATCAAGCGGCTGGAGATCCGCAAGTAACGCGGCCGCCCGGACGCCCGCGGGGCGGACGGCGGGCCCGGCCGGGAGCGTGTCCCGGCTTCGGGCGGAATCGTTTGCAGCGGCGCCGCGACCAGCGGCGGCCATGCGGGCGGTGACGAATTTCCAAATCGAACGAGTGAACGAAGGTCAATCCGGCCCCGGCGGCCGGGCAAGAAGGAAGGAAGAGACAGAGATGAAGGTACGGGTTGAGCGGAGGATCGGCGACCAGGTGCTCGCCATGGAAACGGGCCTCCTCGCCAAGCAGGCGGCCGGCAGCGTGATCGTGAGCTACGGCGACACGACGGTGCTCGTGGCGGCCGCCACCGGCGCCCCGCGGCCCGGCATCGACTTTTTCCCGCTCACGTGCGACTACCGCGAGCGGACGGCCGCAGCGGGCAAGTTTCCCGGCGGGTTCCTCAAGCGCGAGGGCCGGCCGACGATGAAGGAGACGCTCACCAGCCGCCTCATGGACAGGCCGATCCGACCGCTCTTTCCCGACGGCTTCTACGACGAGGTGCAGATCCAGGCCTCGGTGCTCTCCAGCGACAAGCAGAACGACGCCGACGTGCTGGCCATGAACGGCGCCTCCGCGGCGCTGTGCGTCTCGGAGCTTCCCTTCCGCGGGCCGCTCGGCAGCGTCCGGCTGGGGCAGATCGACGGGCGGTTCGTGCCCTTCCCCACGCAGGACCAGCTCGAGGAGAGCGACCTCGACCTCGTGATCTCCGGGAGCGAGACGGCGGTGCTCATGATCGAGGGCTTCGCCCGCGAGATGCCCGAGGACCGGATGCTCGAGGCGATCGCCGAGGCGCATCGCCACGTCCGCGAGATCTGCGCCATGCAGCACGAGCTCGTGCAGAAGGCCGGCAAGCCGAAGAAGCAGTATGTGCTCGCCGACTACACGCATCTCCGCGACCGGCTCACGGCCGACTTTCTCGGCGAGCTCAAGGCGGCCAAGGCGATCGCCGGCAAGCAGGATCGCGGCCAGGCCGTGAAGGCGCTGCGCGAGCGGGCGAAGGCCGCGGTCGTGCCCTCGGAGCCCGCCCCGGGCCGGCCGGGGGACGCGGGCGGCGTGAGCGAGGCCGACTTTTCGCACGTCTGGCACGGCCTCGAGGAGCGGGCCGTTCGCGAGCTGATCCTGGAGGGCAAGCGGCCCGACGGCCGCGACTCCAAGTCGCTGCGGTCGATCCACTGCGACGTCGACCTCCTGCCCCGCGTGCACGGCTCCGCCCTCTTCCAGCGGGGTGAGACGCAGGCCCTCGTGACCGTCACGCTCGGTACCGGCAAGGACGAGCAGCGGGTCGACGGCCTGATCGACGAGTACTCGAAGAAGTTCATGCTCGATTACTACTTCCCCTCGTTCTCGGTGGGCGAAGTCAGGCCGATCCGCGGCCCCGGCCGCCGCGAGATCGGCCACGGCGCGCTCGCGGAGCGGAGCGTCAAGCCCGTGCTCCCGGAGCCCGACCGGTTCCCCTACACGATCCGCGTGATCTCCGACATCCTCGAGTCGAACGGCTCGAGCTCGATGGCGAGCGTCTGTGGAGCCACGCTCGGCCTGATGGCGGCGGGAGTACCGATCACGAACCCCGTGGCGGGTATTTCCGTCGGGCTCGTGAAGCAGTCGGAGAGCCAGTGGGTGCTCCTCACCGACATCATCGGCGACGAGGACCATTACGGCGACATGGACTTCAAGATCGCGGGCTCCCAGAACGGCATCACGGGCATCCAGCTCGACCTCAAGATCGACGGCATCTCGCCGCCGATCATCGAGGCCACCCTGCGGCAGTCGCGCGAGGCCCGGCTCGAAATCCTGCGCACGATGCTGTCGGCGATCCGTCGGCCACGGGCCGAGATCTCGAACTGGGCGCCACGGCTCCTGCGGACGCAGATCAATCCCGAGAAGATCGGCCTCCTGATCGGGCCCGGGGGCAAGACGATCCGCGCGATCCAGGAATCGACCGGCGCCAGCATCGAGGTGGAGGACGACGGCACCGTGACGGTCGCCAGCCACGACGCCGAGGGGGCGATGGCCGCGATGGCGAAGGTCGAGGCGCTCACCGCCTCGATCCAGGTGGGTCGCATCTACGAGGGCCGGGTCACGAGCATCAAGGACTTCGGCGCGTTCGTGGAGCTCGTGCCGGGCAAGGACGGGCTGTGTCACATCAGCGAACTCTCCGACGAGTACGTCTCGAGCGTGGGCGACGTCTGTCGCGTGGGCGACGTGATGCGGGTCAAGGTGATCGCGGTCGACGACCAGGATCGTGTCAAGCTCAGCCGCAAGGTGGCGATGCGCGAGCTCGCGGAACAGGGGGGCGCCGGGCCGTCGTAGGCCGCGGTGCGGCGTCCCGGAACGCACGGGTCCGGGCGGGTCCAGGATCACCCAGGCTCGGTCGGCCATGTCGTCGGATGACGAATCGGCCCGCTCGCGGGCGGAGACATACGGGGAGTTCGCGGCGCTCGTGGGGGCCCTCGCCCACGAGATTCGCAACCCGCTCTCCACGATCCGGCTCACCATGGAGCTGCTCGCGGAGGACTTCGAGAACACCGACACCTCCTCCCCCACGAAACAGCGCGACCGGCGGGCCAAGGCCAAGATCGAGCTCGTGCGGCACGAGTGCGACAGGCTGCAGAAGCTGCTCGGCGACTTCCTCGACTTCGCCCGGCAGGAGCAGCTCACGCTCGAGCCCGGCAGCCTCAACGCCGAGGTCGAGCAGCTGCTCGACTTCTTCGCCCCGCAGGCGCGCGAAGCCGGGGTGGAGGTGGTGCGGTATCTCGATCCGGAACTGCCGAACGTGCGGCTCGACCGGGAGACCTTCCGCTCGGCGGTGCTCAACCTCCTCATCAACGCCGTGCAGGCGATGGAGGGGGGCGGGCAGCTCGTGGTGAGGACACGTCCCCGGGGGCTGGGCGTGATCCTGGAGCTGATCGACACCGGCCCCGGGATGGACGAAGAGACGCTGGCGAAGGTCTTCCGGGCCTTCTACACGACGAAGCAGGGAGGCTCGGGCCTGGGGCTGCCGACGGCGCGGAAGATCGTCGAGGCGCACGGTGGGACGATCGACGTGGAGAGCGCACCCGGCCGCGGCACGAAGGTCACGATCTGGCTCCCGGCGCCGCCCCGGCTGCCGACCGTCGGGTCGGCGACGCGGTAGCCGCCGCGGAACTGGACGGGCACCGCCGACGCTTCGTACGATCCCTGCATGGTCCTCCCCCGCGAACCCTCCCGGCCGGCCGGCGTCGGCGAACCAGCCGGTCCCCCGGGCCTCGTGCGCGTGCTCGTCGTCGACAACGACATCCTCCACGCCCGGACCGTCGGCGAGGGGCTCGGCCGCATGGGCTACCAGTGCGTGGTGGCGGGGAGCGGCAGCGAGGGGGCGCGGAAGATCGAGCAGGAGGCCTTCGACGTCGTGGTCACCGACCTGATGATGAACGACGTCGGCGGGCTGCAGATCCTCGAGCGGGCCAGGCGGGCCGCGCCCGAGACGGAGGTGATCGTCGTCACCGGCCACGGCACCGTTCCCTCCGCGGTGGCCGCGATGCAGCAGGGGGCCTTCACCTACCTGCAGAAGCCGCTCGATCTCGGCCAACTGCGGGCGGCCGTCGAGAAGGCCTCGGAGGGGGCGCGGCTCAAGCGACAGAACGTCGAGCTCAATCGCCGCCTCGACGAGAAGTTCGGGTTCGAGGGGGTGGTCGGGTCGAGCCCGCAGATGCTCGCCCTCATCGACCGCCTCAAGCGGATCGCCCCCACCGACGCCACCGTGCTCATCCAGGGCGAGACGGGCACCGGCAAGGAACTCGTGGCCCAGGCGATCCACCAGAACAGCTCCCGGAAGAGCAAGCCCTTCGTGGCCCTGAATTGCGGGGCGTTGTCGGAGAACATCCTCGAGAGCGAACTCTTCGGGCACGTGAAGGGGGCCTTCACCGACGCGTCGAGCGACCGGGTCGGCAAGTTCGAGTACGCCAACGGCGGCACCCTGTTCCTCGACGAGGTGGGCGACATGCCCCCGGCGACCCAGATCAAGCTGCTGCGCGTGCTGGAGTCGGGGCAGATCACGCGGGTCGGGTCGAACGCGACGGTGCAGGTGAACGTGCGGCTTCTCTCGGCCACCAACCGCAACCTCGAGGAGGCGATCGCGGCCGGCGGCTTCCGCAGCGACCTCTACCACCGGCTCAAGGTCGTGACGATCGCGATTCCCCCGCTCCGCGAGCGGTCCGCCGACATCCCGCTCCTGATCGAGCACTTCGTGCGGCAGTTCGCCAGGCGGCACGCCAAGACGATCAAGGGGATGTCGCCCGCGGCCCGGATGAGGCTCGGGGCGTACGCCTGGCCCGGCAACGTGCGACAACTGCGGAACGTCATCGAGAGCATGGTCGTCGTCGACTGCGACGAGATGCTCGACGTCGACGACCTGCCGGTCGAGATCGAGCCGGCCGCCGCCGGAGCGGCACCGGAGCAGCCCGGCAGCCTCGTCGGGCTCGTGGGGCGGCCGCTCGAGGAGATCGAGCGGCTGTTCATCGGGGAGACGCTGAAGCTCACCGGCGGCAACCGCGAGCAGGCGGCCGAGATGCTGGGGATCGGCGAGCGGACGCTGTACCGGAAGATCAAGGAATTTCAGCTGTCGTGAGGGGGCCTCGCTCGGGGGCGCGGGAGATGGCGAGGATCCAGACGCTGCCGGTGTCGGTCGTCAACCGGATCGCCGCCGGCGAGGTGGTGGAACGGCCCGCCAGCGTCGTCAAGGAACTCCTCGAGAACGCGCTCGACGCGCGGCCGGCGCGGATCGACGTGGCGCTCGAGCAGGGGGGCATCGGCCTCGTGCGCGTCGTCGACGACGGGTGTGGAATCGAGGCCGACGACCTGCCCCTCGCGGTCGCGCCCCATGCCACGAGCAAGCTCCGCGTCGCCGAGGATCTCGAGCGGATCGAGACGCTGGGCTTCCGCGGGGAGGCCCTGGCCTCCGTGGGGGAGGTCGCTCGGCTCGTGATCCGCTCCCGAACCGCCGGAGCCGGCGCCGGCGCCGCGCTCGAGGTCGACAACGGCAGCCGGGGTGCCGTGACGCCGTGCGGCGGCCCCGTGGGTACCATCGTGGAGGTGCACCAGCTGTTCGCGAAGGTACCAGCCCGGCGGGCGTTCCTCCGGGCGGCGGCCACCGAGTGGTCGCACGCGGCCGAGGCGTTCGTGCGCACGGCGCTAGCGCATGCCGGCGTGGCCCTGGCGCTCGAGCACAACGGCCGCCGCGTACACGACCTGCCCGCCACGGACTCGTGGCGCACGCGGATCGGCGGGCTGTTCGGCGAGGCGTTCGCCGACCGTCTTGTCGAGGTCGAAGGCCGCGACGGCGACGTGGCCTTCGCCGGCTTCGTGGGGCGTCCCGACGACGACATGGCGAGCGGACGGTTCCAGCACCTGTTCGTGGCGGGCAGGCCGTTTCGCGACCGGTCCGTGCTGCACGCGGTGCAGGAGGCGTACCGGGGGCTCCTGCTCTCCGGCCGCCAGCCGATCGTATTCCTCAGGCTCTCGCTTCCCCCGGAGGCGGTCGACGTCAACGTGCATCCCGCCAAGATGGAGGTGCGGTTCAGGGATCCGTCCCGGATCTACCGCCTGGTCCTCTCGACGCTGCGGTCGACGTTCCTGGCCACCGACCTCTCGGCCCGTCTCGATCCGCCCCCCGCGGCGCCGGCGGCCGGCTGGGGAACCGCGCCGGCCGCCGCGCGGGGCGCGCTGTCGGCGTTCGCTCCGTTTCCGCTGCATGCGCCCGTCGCCGACCGCGTGGCGCGATCGCCGTCCCCCGGAATCGAACCCGCGCGAGCCCCCTGGGACGAGGAGGCCGCGGCTGCAGCGGCCGCCGGCGCGGAGACGGCGGTGCAGATGCACGACCGCTACCTCGTCGTCGAGAGTCCGGACGGCATCGAGGTGATCGATCAGCACGCGCTGCACGAGCGCGTGCTCTACGAACGCCTGCGGGAGTCGGTGGCGTCCGGAGCGCTCGAGGTGCAGCGGCTGCTCGTTCCGGAGACGGTCGACCTGACGCCGGGCGAGCTCGAGCTGGTGGGGGAGCACGCGGCCGCCCTGGCCAGGGCGGGCATGGCGGTCGAGCCGTTCGGGGGCGGCACGGTGATCGTCACCTCGAAGCCGGCCCTCGCCGGCGACGTGCCGGCCGCGACGCTCGTGCGCGAGGTGCTCGGCCGGCTGGCCGCTGCGGCCACGTCGGCCGGCATGCTCGTCGACGAGATCCTCCACGGACTCGCCTGCAAGGCGGCGATCAAGGCCGGCGACCCGTTGTCGCAGGCGGAGGTCGACGCGCTGGTTCGCGACCGGCGGCGTGTGCGCGACTCGCACCACTGTCCCCACGGCCGGCCGACGTCGTTGACGCTGTCGCGGCAGGAACTCGACCGCCAGTTTCGCCGCACCTGACCCGGAGCACCCCGATCGGTCCTCCCTGGCCGAGGCACTTTCCCCCCGATGCACACTCCTGGAGAACGACGATGATCTGCGTGAGCATCGGCCGCGGACGTCACCGGCACGTCATCGCGGAGCACAGGCACCTGGCGGAGCAGGGCATCGGGCTGGTGGAGCTTCGCCTCGACTCCATCCAGGGCAGCGTCCAGGTGAAGCGGCTCCTGCAGGACCGACCCTGCCCGGTGATCGTCACCTGCCGCCGGGCCGTCGACGGAGGCCGCTGGGAGAAGTCCGAGGAGGAGAGACTCTCGATCCTCCGCACCGCGATCGTCGAGGGGGCCGACTACGTCGACCTCGAGGACGACGTGGCGTCGCAAGTGCGCCGCTACGGCCGCGCGAAGCGGATCATCAGCCACCACGACTTCCACAAGACCCCTTCCGACCTGGCCGCGCTCCACAAGCGGCTCGCGGCCATGGACGCCGACGTCGTCAAGATCGCCACCATGGCGAACCATCCGATCGACAGCCTACGGATGCTCGACCTCGTGCGGGCCGGCAAGCTCCCCACCGTGGGGATCTGCATGGGAGACATCGGCGTGCCCACCCGCGTGCTTTCGGGTCGGGTCGGGGCTCCCTTCACGTATGCCACGTTCCACGACGACCGCGTCCTCGCCCCGGGGCAGATCGGATGGCGGCAGATGCGCGACGTCTACCGCTACGACTCGATCACCGCGAAAACCGCCATCTACGGCGTCGTGGCCGACCCGGTGGCCCACAGCCTCAGCCCCGCGGTGCACAACGCCGCCCTGGCGGCGGAGGGGATCGACGCGGTCTACCTGCCGTTTCGCGTCCCTGCGGAGCAGATCGGCGAATTCCTCTCCCACGCCGGTCGCTGGCCGCTGGCCGGCCTCAGCGTCACGATCCCGCACAAGGAGGCGGTGCTGGCCAGCGCCGCGGCCCAGGACGAGCTCGTGACGGCGATCGGGGCCGCGAACACGCTGACGTTCGCCCCGGCGGGCATTCGTGCGTCCAACAGCGACGCCACCGCGGCGGTCGAGAGCCTCGAGGCCGTGATCCGCGAGCAGGACTCGGCCCGTGAGGGGCTCGGCGTGAGGACGGCGCTCGTGCTCGGTGCGGGGGGGGCCGCACGTGCCGTGGCCTTCGGCCTGCGCCGCCACGGTGTCGACGTGACCATCGCGTCGCGGACCGCGGCCCGTTCGCGGAAGGTCGCCGCGGAGGTGGGCTGCAAGGCCGTCGACTGGGCGGCCCGGTACCGGCTGCCCTACGACTGCCTGGTCAACGCCACGCCGATCGGCATGCATCCGAACGTCGACGAGACGCCGTTCGACAGGGATCACCTCCGCCCCTACATGGTGGTGTTCGACACCGTGTACAATCCGGAGAACACGCTCCTGGTGAAGGAAGGGCGGGCCGTGGGCTGCAGAATCGTCACGGGCGTCGACATGTTCGTGCGGCAGGCCGCCATCCAATTTCGCATCTGGCACGATCGCGAGCCTCCCCTGCAGGTGATGCGCGAGGCCTTGAAGCGGGCGACCGCATCCGCGAAACAGCCCGTGTAGGCCGCCCATGCCGATCCTGACGCTCATCGGGTATCGCGGCACCGGCAAGTCGACCGTGGCCCGGCTCGTCGCCGAACGGCTCGGCGCTGCATGGGTTGACGCCGACGCCGTGCTCGAGGAGCGGGTCGGATGCTCGATCGTGGAACTGGTACGGCAACGGGGGGAGCCGGCGTTCCGCGACGCGGAGGAGGAGGTTCTCGCGGGGCTCGTCGCCGCCCGCACCGGGGTGCTGGCCACGGGAGGGGGTGTCGTCCTGCGCGAGGCCAACCGCCGGCTGCTCCGCGCCCGGGCGCGGCCCGTGGTCTGGCTGACGGCGTCCGTCGAGACGCTCAAGGAGCGCATTTCGGCCGACCCCGAGTCACACGGGCGTCGGCCGGCGCTGCTCGGCTGCGATGTCCTGGCGGAGGTCGAGGAGGCGGTCCGGGATCGCGAGCCGCTCTACCGTGCGTGCGCCGATCTGGCGGTCGACACGACGTCCCTCGCGCCGCAGGCGGTGGCGCTCGGAATCGCCGACTGGCTGGCGACATCCGCCGGGCGGGCCGACGCCGGAGGGCCCTCCCGATGACCGGTGATCTCGTGCCGTGGGGCGCGTCGCCGGCGGGCGGCGTCGCCGCATGCGTCGGGGGATGGCTGCTCGGGCACCTGCTCGCCCGGGCCGTCGACGGCTGGTTTCGGGCGACGGACGACGGGCGGGTGTCGCGCCGGGCCGCCGCCGGGGTCGCGACGGCGTCGGCGTGCGTGGCCTGCCTCCTGTGGTGGTGGGAGGTCCGCCTGGGTGGTCAGTTGCCAGCGGGTGTTTCGGCGGACGTCGTGGCGGACCCGCGGGATCTCGCGGCCCGCTGTCTCGCGCACGCCGTGCTCTTCTGGCTCCTGGCGGCAGCCGCCTGGATCGACCTGCGCCAGAGGGTCATCCCCGACTGGATCACGACGCCGGGCACGATTCTCGGCCTGTGTGCCTCGTGGGCGTGGCCGGGCCTGCTGCTGCCGATCGCGGTGGAAATCCCCAGGTCGTTCGCGGCGCCGCTGCTGCGGCTCGACGGGCTCGCCTGGCATGGCGGGTTGCACGCGGGAGCCTCCGGCCCGTTCGCGGCGGCACCCCACGCCGGCGGGCTCGTCCTCGCGGTCGCCCTGTTCGCCGGGTGGTGGGTGGTGTGCACCGACCCCGGCCCCGAGGGGCCCGTCGGTCGGCCCGTCGGTCGATTCGTGATCCTCGGGCTCGGCCAGGTGGCGATCGCGGCGGCGTGGTGGTGCGGGACCATGCGCTTCGACGCGCTCGTCACCGCGCTCATGGGCGCCGGTGTGTCGGGAGGCCTTGTGTGGGCGACCCGTGCCGGGGCCTCGTGGGCCCTCGGCCGCGAGGCGATGGGGCTCGGCGACGTCACGTTGATGGCGCTGGCCGGAGCCTGGCTCGGCTGGCAGGCATGCGTGCTCGCCTTCTTCGCGGCGGCGTTCATCGGCCTGGCCCACGGAGTCGGGCAGTTCGTCCGCCATCGGGAGAACGAGCTGCCCTTCGGCCCGAGCCTGTGTCTCGCGACCGCGCTGGTCGTCGTGGCGTGGCGGCCCGCCTGGGTGATCTCGGCCGAGCACTTCGCGCGGCCCGGCCAACTGGCGGCCGTGGTGGCGGCCGTCGTGGTGCTGACGGCCGTCACGCTGCTCGCGTGGCGGGGCCTGCGTGCCGGGGCGTGAATCAGGGCCCGCTGCGGCCTTGCCGGAGCCGCGCGTGTTCCCTATCATCCCCGCCCCCGCGGATCGGAGCCGGATGCATGGCGCACGGACCACGTCTCACCACCGCGAGCCTGCCCCGTTTCGTGGTCGTCGTGTGCGCCGTCGGCTGCACGAACCATCCATTTCGCTCGGCGCCGTCGACCGCGCCGCCGAGCGTCACGCAGCCGCCCGGCACGACCGCGTTCGCACCCACGGTGCCTCCGCCGCCCTCCTACGCCGACGCCGACCCTCGTCAGCTCGAGGCCGGCCTCGTCCGCAGCCGCCAGGAGACGCAGGTCATGCAGGATGAGATCGCGGCGCTCCGCGAACAGTTGGCGAGCACCTCGGCACAGCTCGCGCAGACCCGAGCGGCCGGGCCGCCCGGCACCGCCATGCCGTCGGCCCCGCCCGGGACGATGGCTCCCGCGGCGATGCAGGCGGCGCTCGCCGGCGTGTCGCTGCCCGGGATCGAGAAGCGGCTCGACGGCGGGGTTGCCCGGATCGAGGTGTCGGCCGACAGGCTCTTCGAGCCCGGCACCGCGAACCTGCTGCCCGCCGGATCCGCCCTCCTGACGCAGGTGGCCGACGAGGTGGAGCGGGTCTACCCGGGCCACTTCCTCGGCATCGAAGGGCACACGGACACCGAGCCTCTCAAGCATGCCGCCTGGGGGTCGCAGCATCAGCTCAGCGTCGCCCGGGCCACCGCCGTGTTCGATTTCCTCACCAGCCGCACGTCGCTCCGGCAGGGGCAGTTGTTTCTCGTCGCGCACGGGCCGAACCATCCCGTCGTGTCGAATGCGACGGCGGCCGGCCGGGCCCGGAACCGGCGGATCGAGATCGTCGTCTATCCCGAACGCGCCGCCGACGACGCCGCGTCGGCCGCCCACCCGGCCGCTGCGGCCGGCGGTGGCGGCTGAACGGGCGGCCGCTACACTCGCGGCATGGTGGCGATCGTCGACTACGGTAGCGGCAACCTCCGCAGCGTGCAGAAGGCCTGCGAACGGCTCGGCCACACCGCGGAGATCACCGCCGACCCGAACCGCGTCGCCGAGGCCGGCCGCATCATCCTGCCGGGCGTCGGCGCGTTCGGCGACGCGATGCGTGAACTGCGTGCACGCGGGCTCGAGGAGCCGATCATCGCTCACCTGCGGGCCGACCGCCCGTTCTTCGGCATCTGCATGGGGCTGCAACTGCTGTTCGAAACCGGGCTCGAGGGGGGGCGGCACGCCGGCCTCGGGGTGCTCGAGGGCGACGTCGTCCGCTTCGACCTACCGGCCGGTTTCAAGGTTCCCCACATGGGCTGGAACACGGTCTCGTGGAGCGGCGTTGACGGCGCGCGGCTGCGGATCACGGATCAAGACCACTTCTACTTCGTGCACGCGTACCATGCCCGTCCGACCGATCCGGACGTGGTCGCCGCCACGACCGAATACGGCGGCCCGTTCTGCTCGGCCGTGCGGCGGGGACGGCTGTTCGCGACGCAGTTTCACCCCGAGAAGAGCCAGGCGGCGGGCCTGCGGCTGCTCGGCTCGTTTCTGGCCTGAGGCGACCCCGGAGCGTGGCGATGGAACTCTGGCCAGCGATCGATCTGCGGGGCGGTAGGTGCGTGCGGCTGCATCAGGGCGACTACGGCAGAGAAACCGTGTTCGGCGACGATCCCGTCGCGACGGCCCGGCAGTTCGTCGCGGGCGGCGCGCGCCGGCTGCACCTCGTCGACCTCGACGGCGCCAGGGCGGGCGAGCCCGTGCAGGCCGGGCTCGTCGGGCGCATCGTCCAGGCGGCCGGCGTGCCCTGCCAGGTCGGCGGCGGCATCCGCACGCTGGAGACGGCACGCCGCTACGCCGCGGCCGGCGTGGCCCGGATCGTCGTGGGCAGCGTCGCGATCGAGCAGCCGCAGCTCCTCGCGGAGATGGCCGCCGCACTGCCGGGCAGGATCGTTCTCGGCCTCGACGCCCGCGACGGCCTGGTGGCCGTGCGCGGCTGGGTCGAGACGAGCAGCCTCACGGCGATCGACGTCGCCCGGCGGCACGAGGGCCTGCCCCTCGCGGCGGTCGTCTACACCGACATCGCCACCGACGGCACGCTCGGGGGGCCGAACCTGCCGGCGCTCGCGGAGATGATCGCCGCCGTGAAACTGCCCGTCGTCGCCTCCGGGGGCATCTCGTGTGCCTCCGATCTCGCGGAGGTCGCGGGAGTCGGGGCCACCGGGTGCATCGTCGGCCGCGCCCTCTACGACGGCGGCCTCGCGCTCGCAGCCGCCGCCGCCGCCTGCGGCGACACGTAGGACAGGCTTCAGCCTGTCGTGCCCTGTTGAACGCGCGCCGGCTCGTGACTGCCCACGCCCTCTCGCTTGACATTCGCCTCAGCCCGACCAATCCGCCTACGGCGGATCGGTGCCCGGCTTCGGCTCTCTGCGTGTCCGCTTCGCTTTCGCCATCCATGGCTGCGCTCGCTCCCACAGCCCGCTCGAGGGGATGGGCAGCCCCGAGCCGGCGCGCTCCTCGAGGCAGTGACAGGCTGAAGCCTGTCCCACACGGGATGGGCAGCCCCGAGCCGGCGCGCTCCTGAAAGGGCAACGCCGGCGATTGCGCCGGCAGGGTCTGCCGAGCCTTCCGAGACCCCCGCGGCGGGCTCGAGGGCGGCCCGCGACGCGGGACACGCTCAATTTTCGGTCGTCCGCGGGCCGACCGTACCGGGGGGTCGTCTCGGGAACACGCCGTGTGCGACGACGCGGCGGATGTTGCCGGCTCCGGGGCCCGGTCTTACGATCCATCCATGTCCACAGACGTCCGCCTCAAGGAGCAGTTGCCCGAGCTCACGCGGCGGATCGTGGCGACCTACCAGGCGGTCCCCACGATCCACTATCTCGGCCACTGCCCGCTCCCGAACTACGAGTCGATCATCGCGGTGTGCGAGGACCTCAAGGAGATCCTCTACCCGGGTTATCGGCGGCGGGAAAACCTCCACCTCGGCAACGTCACCTACCACGTGGGCGACCTCGTCGACGGCCTGCACGACAAGCTGACGACGCAGATCGGCCGCGCCCTGCGGCACAGCGTCGCCGCGCAGCAGGTGGCGGCTGTACAGGGCGTCGGGACCGCCACCCTGCCGGACGCGCTCCAGGATTGCACCGAGGAGTCCGACTTCGAGGCCCTGGGGCAGGCCAAGGCGATCGAGTTCCTGGAGCGGATCCCGGATGTCCGCAGGATCCTCGCCACCGACGTCCAGGCCGCCTACGACGGCGACCCGGCCGTGCGCACGCTCGACGAGGTGATCTTCTGCTACCCCGGCCTGGAGGCCGTCACGATCCACCGTCTGGCCCACCTCCTGCATCTGCTCGAGGTGCCGCTCATCCCCCGGATGATGGCGGAATGGGCCCATGCCCGCACCGGCATCGACATCCACCCCGGCGCCACGATCGGCGACCACTTCTTCATCGACCACGGCACGGGCGTGGTGATCGGGGAGACGTGCGAGATCGGCAGCCGCGTGAAGCTCTATCAGGGCGTCACCCTCGGCGCGATCTCGTTCCAGACCGATGGCGACGGCAACCTTGTCCGCGGCATGAAGCGGCACCCGACGATCGAGGACCGCGTGGTGATCTACGCCAACGCCACGGTCCTCGGCGGCGCGACCCGTATCGGCCACGACTCCGTGATCGGCTCCAACGTGTGGCTCACCCGCTCGATCGACCCGCACACGACGGTCGTGCTCGAGAAGCCGAAACTCCGCATGCGCGGCGAAGCCCCCCTGCTCGAGTCGGACTACCAGATCTGACCTGCGCGTGTATCGTGCTGCGCCGGCTTCGGGCCACCCGATCCCCCTCGCCGGACGTTCACTGCGCCCTCCGGGCTGCGCTCACTCCTAGCGACTGGCGCTGCGCCATCCATGGCTTCGCTGGTCGCTAAAGCCGGCTCGGGGGACACGGGTAGCCCGAAGCCTCCTCAAACGTGGGACTGCCGGGCTGGAGGCCCGGCTCTCGAGAGCGAACGGAGGTTCGCCAAGAAACCCGGGGCCACGATGGCGAGGGGTTTCGTGAAGACGGTGAGGCTCGGGGCTGCCCGTGCCCTCGAGCGGGCTGTGGGAGCGAGCGCAGCCATGGATGGCGAAAGCGAAGCGGACACGCAGAGAGCCGAGGCCGGGAGGGCCGAGGCGAACGTCAAGCGAGAGGGTCGGGCAGTCTCGAGCCGGCGCGCGCCAGTCAATCCGAACGTCCGGCGAGACGGTACGGGGTAACCCCGAGCCGGGTTGGGCATACAGAGGCGTGGCACAAGCCTGGCTTACCGCGGGTCGGTGTTCATCACCCGGCCGTCGATCACGACGCCCGTGCAGTGCGTCGTGTATTCGAAGGGGTCGCCGTCGAAGAGGGCCGCGTCGCCGTCCTTGCCGACTTCGAGCGAGCCCACCCGGTCGGCCACGCCCACGATCCGGGCGGCGTCGATCGTGATCGCCGCCAGGGCGTCGGCGAACGAGAGGCCGTGGGCCGCGGCGAGGCCGGCCTCGAAGAGCACGACGCGGGTCTTGGGCACGTACGACTCGTAGCCGCTCTGGAGGGCGATCGGGATCCCGGCCTTGTCGAGCGTGGCCGCGGTCTCGAAGCTGATGTTCTCCGTTTCGCCGCCGCCTCCGGCCCGACGCATCGTGGGGTGCACGATGACGGGCACGCCGGCCGCCTTGATCCGGTCGACGAGGAGGTATGACTCGGCCGCGGAGTCGAGCACGATCCGGATCTGGAACTCGTCGGCGAGCCGCAGGGCCGAGGCGATGTCGTGGGCCCGGTCGGCCGTCACGAGGAGCGGCCACTCGCGGGCGAGCACCTTCGCGAGGGCCTCGAGCCGGAGGTCGGTGTCGGGCCGCTTCGACTCGTCGGCGAGGGATCGCTTGCGGAGGTACTCCTGGGCCTTCACGAGTTCGCTCCTCAGCATCGCCACGGCCTTGCTGCGGGTGCCGGGGGATTTTTTTTCAGCGTCGGGGCCCTGGGCGCGGGCGGCGTCGCCGAGCGTCACCGCCACCATCGCCGTGGGGCGGAGCACCGCCTCTTCGACGGTGTTGCCCGAGAGTTTCACGACCATCGTCTGGCCCGAGACGAGGGCGCCCGGAGCGTGGCCGGTGTGGATCGTCGTGACGCCGAAGCCGCGCAGCCACTCGATCAGCCGTTCCTGCGGGTTGTAGGCGTCGAGCGCCCGGAGCTCCGGCTGGATCGCCTCGACGGGGTCGAGCTGGTCCTGGTCCTGCGGCTGGTTGAGGTAGCCGGAGAGCCCCACGACGCTGTGGGCGTCGACGAGGCCCGGCGTCACGACGGCCGCCTGAAGCTGCTGTGCGCCCGGCGGCACCGGCGTCGTGGCCGCCGGGCCGACGGCGCGGATCTTCCCGCTCTCGATCACGACGACACCGTCGGCGATCGGTGGGCCGGCCAGCGTGTGCACGACACCGCCCCGGACGACGAGCGTTTCGGCCGCCGTGGCTCCTCCCGCGACGAGGAGACACACGGTCAATGGGATGGCCTGCAGACGTCGGGATGATCGCTGTCGGCTCATCGCATCATTCCCACCTTCGTCGGACCGTTGCAGCACGACTCCGCCTTCTGGTCTCGGCTGGCGCCGAAGCCGCCGACCGCGAACAGCCGATCCTGGGGATCGTCGCGGTCGAACACCAACCGCCCCTCGACGTAGGTCCGCAGCACCTTCGTCTGCACGCTCAATGGGTCGCCCGAGAGCACGACGACGTCGGCGTCTTTGCCGACCTCGAGCGAACCGACACGGTCCTGGAGGCCGAGCATCCTCGCGCCGGCGAGGGTGAGCGACTCGAGAGCCTTCTCGCGTGACATCCCGGCCCGCACGGCGAGCGCGGCGGTGCGCAGGAAGAGTCGCGAGTCGGTGACGGGGTCGTCGGTGTGGAGCGCGGTGGGCACGCCGGCCTGTTCGAGCATGGCACCCGTGACGAGCGAGAAGTCGGCCGCCTCGATCTTGCCTCCGGGGCTGTCGAGCACGATCACGGAGCAGCCCACGCCCGATTTCGCGATCTCGTGGGCCACCTTCCAGGCCTCGCTCACGTGGTGCAGCACGGCATCGAAGCCGAACTCCTCGCGGAGCCTGAGCACCGTGATGATGTCGTCGGCCCGGTGGCAGTGGTGGTGGACGATTTTTCTTTTTTCGAGGACGTCGACGAGCGCCTCGAGCTCGAGGTCGCGATCGGGGATTTTCTCCGGGTCGCCCGCGGCCTTGGCAAGCTTGTCGCGGTAGGCGAGCGCCTTGACGAACTTCTGCCGCACGAGGGCCGCCGACTTGCCGCGGGTGCCGGGAAACGGCGGGTCCTTCTGCGAGTTGGTGCCGTTGGCCATCTTCAGGCCGCCGAGCGGCCGGCCCGCGGCGTCCCGGTAGAGAAGATCGTCGATCGTGCCCGCCCGGCGGAGCTTCACGTAGACGGTCTGGCCGCTCGCCAGGTGGCCCGAGCCCGGCATGATGTTGAGCGTGGTCAGGCCGCCGGCGAGGCACTTGCGGAAGCCCGCATCGCGGACGTTGATCGAGTCGAGGATCCGCACGTCGGGCTGCACCGGCCCGCTGCCGTCGCCCCCCTGCCCTCCTCCCACGTGGCTGTGCGTGTCGACGAGGCCGGGCATGAGCACCATGCCCGTGACGTCGATCCGCTCGGCATCGGCCGGCACCGGCGTCGCTTCGACCGGCCCGACCGCCGCGATCGTGCCGCCGCGCACCACCACCGTGCCGGCCGGAAGTTCGGGCCGGCCGATCGGGATCACGCGGCCGCCGATGAACGCCGTGGCCGTCTCGGCGGCTCCCGCGGGCCCGACGAGCACGAGGCACGACAGGGCGGCGAGGGCTGGAATTCGGGTGCGTTTCACCCCTGAATTATCCGCGTCGCTCCGCCGCCCGCACAAGGGCCCGCGCGGCAGTCTGGGAACGGAATTTGGCGGCGATCGCCTCGTCGCCGACGGCCCGCGTGCCGGAGACCTTCTCGAATTCAGCCCGGGCGGCTGCGAGATCGACCTGCTCGGCCGGCACGGCCCGCTGCGTGATCACCGTCACCGAGTCGTGGGCCACCTCCACGAAGCCGCCGTCGACGAACAGGCGGCGGACGGCGTCGGCGGGCCCCCCCTGCTCGCCCACGATCCGCACCTCGCCCGGGCCGAGGCGGCCGATGAAGGGGGAATGGCCGTGGGCCACGCCCCGCAGGCCGTCGAAGAGCGGCAGCGTCACCGACCGGGCCTGCGTGTCGAGGCTCGTCTGCTCGGGCGTGACGATCACGCACCGCACGCCGCTCTGGTTCGGGTCAGCCATGGACGTTGTCTTTCGGGAGGCGAAACTCAGGCCTTGGCGGCCATCTTCTTGGCCTGCTCCTCGGCCTGCTCGATCGGGCCGACGTACATGAAGGCCTGCTCGGGCAGGTGATCCCACGTGCCGTCGGCGATCTCCTCGAACGAGCGGATCGTGTCGGCGAGGCTCGTGATCTCGCCCGGCTTGCCGGTGAACACCTCGGCCACGAGGAACGGCTGCGAGAGGAATCGCTCCATGCGGCGGGCCCGGTGCACCACGAGCTTGTCCTCTTCGGAGAGCTCGTCGACGCCGAGGATCGCGATGATGTCCTGGAGCTCGCGGTAGCGCTGCAGCGTCCGCTGCACCCGCCGCGCGACGCGGTAATGTCGCTCGCCCACGTACTGCGGGTCGAGGATGCGGCTCGAACTGGCGAGCGGATCGACGGCGGGATAGATGCCCTTCTCCGAGATCGACCGCTCGAGATACAGGAACGCGTCGAGGTTGCCGAACGCCGTGGCCGGGGCGGGGTCGGTCGGGTCGTCGGCCGGCACGTACACCGCCTGCACGCTCGTGATCGCGCCCTTCGACGTCGAGGTGATCCGCTCCTGGAGCGCTCCCATTTCCGTGGCCAGGGTCGGCTGGTAGCCCACGGCGCTCGGCATGCGGCCGAGGAGGGCGCTCACCTCGCTGCCCGCCTGCGAGAAGCGGAAGATGTTGTCCACGAAGAGCAGCGTGTCGGCGCCGGTCGTGTCGCGGAAATACTCCGCCATCGTGAGGGCCGAGAGGGCGACGCGGAGGCGGGCTCCCGGCGGCTCGTTCATCTGGCCGAACACCATGCAGGTCTGCTCGATGACGCTCCGGCCGGTGTCGCCGATCTTGGCCTCCTGCATCTCGAGCCAGAGATCGGTGCCCTCGCGGGTCCGCTCGCCGACGCCGGCGAACACGGAGTAGCCGCCGTGGGCCGAGGCGATGCGGGCGATGAGCTCGGTCAGGATCACCGTCTTGCCGAGGCCGGCACCGCCGAACAGGCCGGCCTTGCCGCCGCGGACGAACGGCGTCAAGAGGTCGATCACCTTGATGCCGGTTTCGAAAAGTTCGGTCTTCGTGGTGAGATCCTTCACCGCCGGCGGGTCTCGATGGATCGGCCACCGCTCCTTCGCTTCGACCGCCCCACGGCCGTCGATCGGGTCGCCGAGCAGGTTGAACACCCGGCCGAGCGTCCCCTTCCCCACCGGCACCGACAGCGGGGCGCCGGTGTCGACCACCTCGGCGCCGCGGGTCAGGCCGTCGGTCGAGCCCAGGGCCACGCAGCGCACCTTGCCGCCGCCCAGGTGCTGCTGCACCTCGCCCGCGAGGTGCAGGTCGACCCCCTTCTTCGAACTGTCGATCCGCACGGCGTTGTAGATCGCCGGGATCGAGCTCTCGGGAAACTCCACGTCGAACGTGGAGCCGATGACCTGGGTGACGCTGCCGTTTGCCATTGTTCGCCTCAGCGGGAAGGAGGATTCAAAGGTGGTTGATTTTCGTGTGCGTGTCGTCGTCTCTCTGCCACCGGCATTCTGCGGCCGAAGGTCCGCAGCAACGCCGCCGATGGGGTGCCCATCATGAATACGGTTACTTGTTCTTGAGGGCCTCGACCCCTCCGAGAATCTCCATGATCTCACCGGTGATCTGCGATTGACGGGCTCTGTTGTACTGCCGCGACAGGCTCTTGATCAGGCCGCCGGCGTTTTCCGTGGCGGCCTTCATCGCCACCATCCGGGCCACCTGCTCGCTCACGGCCGCGTCGAGGAAGCACTTGAAGAGCCGCGAAAGGAAACTCGCCGGCAGGATCTCCTCGAGGATGCTTTCGGCCGAGGGGTAGAAGTCGTACTCGTCGGAGGCGAGCTTGGCCTTCACGCCGCCGCTGCCCGTCTGCGGGGGCGCGAGCGGCAGGAGCGTCTCCGTGACGGCCTCCTGCCTGGCGATCGAGTGGAACTTCGTGTACACGACGTCGAGCCGGTCGATCGCGCCGGCCTCGTACGCCTCGAGATAGGCCCGGCCGATCGGCGCCACGGCCGCGAACTCCGGCTTGTCCTCGAACGCCGTGAACGTCGCGGCGACATCGACGCCGCGGAACTTGAGCGCAGAAATCCCCCGCTTGCCCGACACGCTCACCTGCACCGGCACGTGCTCGCTCTTCCACTGGCCCAAGAGCGCCACCGACTGCCTGACGATGTTCGAGTTGTAGCCGCCGCACAGGCCGCGGTTGCCGGTGAGCACGAGGGCCGCGGCCCGCGTGGTGGGCCGGCTCTCGAGGAGCGGATGGGCGGCGTCGGCCCCCACGCCGCCGATGTTCTCCAGGATCTTCGCCAGGTGCTTCGTGTAGTCGCGGGCGGCGATCGAGCGGTCCATCGCCTTCTTGAACCGCGCGGTGGCGATGAGCTCCATCGTGCGCGTGATCTTGCGGATGTTGCGCACCGACTTGCGACGGCGATCGAGGGCCCGGGCTTTTGCCATGGTGTGCGACCTTCAGCGGACGGCTGACGACTGTCTCCCGGCTACCTCGCCCCCGCAAGCTGCTTCGCGCCGCCCGCCGCCTTCGCGGCCCGCTGCCGCTTGTACTCGCCGATCGCCGCTTCGAGCTGTCGCTCGCCCTCGGCGTCGAGCTCCTTCGAGTCGTCGATCCGCCTACGGAGCTCGGCAGCCTGGTCGCGGACGAAGGTGAGGAAGCCCTTCTCCCAGTCGGCCACCTCCTCCCGCTTCACGTCGTCGAGGTGGCCGCGGGTGCCGGCGTAGATGGAGAGCACCTGGTCCACCACGTCCATCGGCGCGAACTGCCCCTGCTTGAGGAGCTCGATCATCCGGTAGCCGCGATCGAGCCGGGCCTGCGTGGCGGCGTCGAGGTCGGTGCCGAGTTGGGCGAACGCCTCCAGCTCCCGGAAGGATGCAAGGTCGAGCCGCAAGCCGCCGGCCACCTTCTTCATCGCCTTCGTCTGGGCGGCACCGCCCACGCGCGACACCGAGATGCCGGCGTTCATCGCGGGCCGCTGCCCGGCGAAGAAGAGATCGGGCTGGAGGTAGATCTGGCCGTCGGTGATCGAGATCACGTTGGTGGGGATGTAGGCCGACACCTCGCCCTCGAGCGTCTCGATGATCGGCAGGCTCGTGAGCGAGCCGCCGCCGAGCTCCTTCGAGAGCTTGGCCGACCGCTCCAGGAGCCGGCTGTGGGCGTAGAACACGTCGCCCGGGTAGGCCTCGCGTCCCGGCGGCCGCCGCATGAGCAGCGACAGCTGGCGGTAGGCGGTGGCCTGCTTCGAGAGATCGTCGTACACGATCAGCGCGTGCTGGCCGTCGTACATGAAGTGCTCGGCCATCGCCGTGCCCGAGTAGGGGGCGATGTACTGGAGCGGCGCGGCGGTGCTCGCCCCGGCCACGATCACCGTCGTATAGTCCATCGCGCCGTATTTGCGGAGCGTGTCGATCGCCACGGCGACCGACGAGTCCTTCTGGCCCACGGCCACGTAGAAGCACTTCACGCCGCTGTTCTTCTGGTTGATGATCGCGTCGATGCCGATCGCGGTCTTGCCGGTCTTGCGGTCGCCGATGATGAGCTCGCGCTGGCCGCGGCCGATCGGCGTCATGGCGTCGACCGCCTTGATGCCCGTCTGCAGCGGCTCGCGGACCGGCTGCCGCTCGGCCACGCCGGGCGCGAGCGTCTCCACCGGCCGGCGGAGGTCGGTGACCACCGGCCCCTTGCCGTCGAGCGGGTTGCCGAGCGGGTCGAGCACGCGGCCGATCACGGCGTCGCCCACCGGCACCGCGAGGAGGCGCCCGGTGCTCTTTACCTCGTCCCCCTCGGTGACCTTGAGGTAGTCGCCGAGGATGATCACGCCGACGGAGTTCTCCTCGAGGTTGAAGGCCAGGCCGGTGATCCCGCCGGGAAACTCGACCATCTCGCCCGACATCACGCCGGACAGGCCCCACACGCGGGCGATGCCGTCACCCACCTCGAGCACGCGGCCCACCTCGCGGACGTCGATGCCGGATTGGTAGCGGGCGATCTCCTCGCGGAGAACGGATGCGATCTCGTCGGTCAACTGTGCCATGAGTACTCCCCCGATTGGATGGCCTGGACGTTGCGTGCGTGGAGGCGGCCGCCGAGCCGGGCGAGGCCCGTGGCCACCGACTGGTCGTAGATCGTGTCGCCGACGCGGACGACGAGGCCGCCGATGATCGCCGGATCGACGACGAACGACGGCACGAGCGAAGCCGCGAGCGCCTTTTCCGTCTCGCCCACGATCCGGGCCTGCTCGGCGGCGTCGAGCGGCACGGCCGTGGTGAACGTCGCCTCGCGCTTGCCGTCGCGCTCGTTCGCAAGCCGCTCGGCGGCCTGCACCACGGTGGACAACAGGCCGAGGCGGCCGTGGCGGGCGAGCACGTGCAGGGCGTTGGTCGTCGTGGGCTTGAGTTTGCCCTGCGCGAGGCGGTCGATGATCCGGCTCTTCTCCACGGGGGCGACCTTGGGCGACGCGAAGACCGCCGCGGCGTCGGGCACCTTCGGGAGCACGTCGCGGGCGAGCATGCCGAGTTCGGCGAGCACCTCACGACGGCAGCCGGCAGCCTCGGCGGCATCGATGATCGCCTGCGCGTAGACCTTCGCGACCCGGTCGGCGGCGATGTCGACGTGGGAGGATTCGGCGTGGGTGGCTGCGGCAGTCATGGGCGAGTGGAAGGGTTTTTCAGCGACGTCAATTCACGCTTGGGCGGCGGGAGAGGCTCGCCACCGACTCGCGCACCAGGCGGGCCTGGTCGTCGGTGCCGAGTTTTTCCCGGAGGAACTTGCCGGCGACCTCGACGGCCAGGTGGCCGGCCTTCTCGGCGATCTGAGCGAGGGCGTCGTCCCTGGCGAGCAGGATCTCCTGCTTCGCGCGGGTCTTCTCCTCGTCGGCGGCCCTGCGGGCTTCGGCCACGATCGTCTGCCGCGTGGTCTCGGCGTCGCGCCGGGCCTCGTCGAGCATCCCACGCACCTCGTCGGAGGCCTCGGCCAGCCTCCTTTCATACGAGGCGAGCATCCGCTTGGCCTCTTCGCTGGCCGCCTTCGTTTCGGCGATCTGGCGGGCGATCCCCTCCTCCCGCTTCTCGAGCCCCTCCATGATCGGCTTCCAGGCGAATTTCGTGAGCAGCGCGAGGAGTGCGAGGAACACGGCGAACGACCAGACCGCGAGGTCGGTTTGGAACCACGCCGGGCTCTCGAAGGCCTCCCTGGTGGTGCCCGCCGGCAGGTTGTGGCCGATCTCGGGCCCGTGGCCGTGGTCGCTGCTCGCCAGCGCCGTGCCGGTGGCCGGGCACACGACGACGTCGAGGCCCCCGCCGGCCAGACTGAGCACGACGACGACGCACGTGGCCGCATGCTGGATGGTCTTCACGTCAGGACTCCGGAGGGCTCTGGCTGCGAACGAGGGATGACATGCTGGCACGAGACGAAGGCCACGGTCTGCCGGAGGCGGCAACCGCGGGGGACCGCTCGGTGGAAGGGGGGCGGCGAATTCCCGCCACTCCCTTCCACCGGGCGAAACCGCCCGGGGCCCGGAACCGTCGCCCCGGAACCGATCACTTCTGCGAGCAGATGAACAGCGCGTAGAACGTGAAGCCTTCGATGAGTGCCGCCGCGATGATCATCGCCGTCTGGATGCTGCCGGCCACCTCGGGCTGACGCGACATGCCCTCGTAGGCGGAGGCGGCGAGTCGGCTGATGCCGAGCGCGGCGCCGATGACCACGAGGCCCACGCCGAAGTACGACGTCAGGTCGATGAGCGACCGGCCCGCGGCTTCTTGGGCGCTGGCCACGTCGGCGCAGACGAACGTGACGACGACGGCGGCGAGGGTGGCGAGAATGCGGGGTGAAAGCAGCGAACGGATCATCAATCAAACTCCTTACACGATGGGAAACCGAACTGGCGTCCGGGGAACGGGGAACATCGAAACGAAGTCGGGATCGGTGGCGGCAAGCCTAATGGTGGTGCACCGCCGCGCCAATGAAGAGTGCGGAGAGGAAGGTGAAAATGTAGGCCTGCAGGAAGGCGACGAACAGTTCCAGGATGCTGAACAGCGTGCAGCTCACGACGCTGATGCCGGTGACGGTGGCCCACAGGCCCGTCGAATACGACGCGGCCGCCGAGATCAGCCCCATGATCCCGAGCAGTACGAGGTGCCCGGCCACCATGTTGGCCAGGAGCCGCACCGCCAGAATCAGGTGCTTGATGCACAGGCCGAGCATCTCGATCGCGAAGATCATCGGCTTGAGGAGGATGGCCAGCGGCAGCGGCAGATCCATCGACGGCACCTGGTTCGTGAAGAAGCCGAGGAATCCGAACCTCGCCATCCCCGCGAGCACGACCGTGAGGAACGTCACGCCGGCCAGGGCGAGCGTGACCGAGAACGATGCCGTGGGTGAGCCGGCCCAGGGCACCATGCCCAGCAGGTTGCACCCCAGCACGAAGAAGAACAGCGTGAGCAGCAGCGGCACGAACCGGTCGCCATCGTGCGCCTCCCGGTGCACCTCGACCGCCGGTCCGCCGGCGCCGGCGAGGGCCGGGGCGGCGTGCGCGGCATCGCCGTGTCCGTGCCCACCGTGCGCCGCGGCCCCCTCGTGGGCGTCGTGGTCGCCGTGATGGTCGTGGCTGTCGATCGCCGGACGGGCGATCTGGTCGCGGACGAAGAGGATCATCGCCTCGAACAGGTTGGCGAAGGCCCCCTTGGCGGGCTCGCCGGTCCGCAGCCGCCCGGCCAGCCGAGAGAAGATGAGCAGGAGCAGTCCGGCCAGGAACACCTCCAGGAGCATGTACTTCGAGATGCAGAAGCCCGACTTCTTCTCGTACAGGCTGTCGAGCGTGCCGAACGGCTGCGGGATGAGGATCTTGCCGTCGAGTGCCGCGTTGAACTCCGCGACGTCCGTGACGTCGGGGCTGCCGTCCCGGAGGAATTGCGGCACGTCGTCGAGCGTCCGCCACTGCTGCCGCCAGAGGGCCTTCGGCACCTCGAAGTAATAGGCGTCCTTGAGATGGTAGATCGGGTTGTGGTCTGACATCGGCGTGGCGGTCACGAGCGGTGGGCCGAACGATCGAACCGGCTGGCCAAGGCGCCAGAGTCTGCGGGACTCGCGGGACCGGCGTCAATTCGACGCCGAATCCCTCGCATCCCTCCGGCCCCCAATGATCGTCGAAAACAGGTCGGCCGCAAGCAGGGCGAGATAAAAAACGACCATCATTTCCCCACCGCCCGCGGCGCGGAGCCGCGGCGCGGCAGCCTGGATCCACGCCAGGGCCGCGAGCGCCGGCAGGATTCGCAGAGCGACCGCTCCCAGCCCCAGGGACACTCCCGCCGCGGGGGACCGGAACGCGCGCCGCCCGAGCAGCCGGCCCGACAGGGCCCCGCCGCCGCACACGGCGGCGGCCAGGGCGACCGCGTCGCGGCGGTCGCGCCCCCCGTCGCCCGTCGCCAGGCCGCCGGCCACGAGCAGCACGAGTACCGCGGCGAGCGTCACCCCACCCCCGGCCGTCGCTCGTCGAACGCGCCGCGGGGTGCTCACGCGCCGCGCCTCCGGCCGACCTGCACCAGCCAGGCGATGCCGCCCACCAATCCCACCACCAGCCCCAGGGGTCCCAGGAAGGCCGTACCGCAGCGGGCGTCGAGCCAGCCGCCGGCGACGGCCGGCAGGAACATCGCCACACCCGCGGCCATGATCCGGGCCGCCCACGCCAGAGCGACGCCGACGGGAGATGGATGCGAGGCCCTGGGCATGCCGGTAGGATACCCGTCATCCAGAGGGAGTTGCACGTGACGCGGAGAAGGCATCGTCGGCGGCGCCGGCTGTCGGCGGGAGGCCAGTCGGCCGTCCTGTCGAGCGCGGACCGGCAGGAACAGCCACAACCGACGATCCTCCGGCTCACCGCCTGCGACGGCACCACCTGCCACGAGTCGACGATCCTCGACCCCGCCGAGCTCACGCTGGCCCGCGAGAAGTGGCCGGTCGTGTGGCTCGACGTCGACGGATTCGAGGATACGGAGGCCACCAACGCCGTGGGGCGGATCTTCGAGATCGGCGACCTCGCCCTCGAGGACGCCGTCACCCCCGACGAGCGGCCGAAGGTGGAGGTGTTCGGCCACCAGGTGCTGATCGCCGTGCGTGTGGCCCGGCTCGACGGCCAGGCGATCGTCACCGACCCGATGTGCATCTTTCTCGGCGACCGCTACGTGATCACGTTCCACGACCGCTCGGTGCCGGACGGCTTCGGCGGCCTGCGCGACCGGATTCGCCACGGCCGCACCCGGCTGGGCCAGGGGCACATGGGCGCCGATCACCTCTGCGCCCTCCTCCTCGACGCCGTGATCGACAGTTACTTTCCCGTGCTCGAGAGCTACGGCGACCGCCTCGAGGAGATCGAGGACGCGGCGATCGACAACCCGTCGCGCGATCTCCTCGGCCGGATCCACGACGTCCGCAACGATCTGATGACGCTCCGCCGCGCCCTCTGGCCCACCCGCGACGTGCTCCACGCGCTCGGCCGCGAGCCCACGGCCTTCGTGTGCGACCACGCCCGCCAGCACTTCCGCGACACCTACGACCACACGATGGAACTGCTCGACATCACCGAGGGTTACCGCGAGATCGGCAGCGATCTCCGCGACATCTACCTGGCGAGCGTCAGCAACCGGATGAACGACGTGATGAAGGTGCTCACGGTGATCGCCACGATCTTCATGCCGCTGACATTCATCACCGGCTGGTTCGGCATGAACTTCGACACCCACTCCCCGTGGAACATGCCGCTGCTCAAGTATCGCTACGGCGAGATCGTGGCCGTGGCGCTGATGGCGGCCGTGACGGGCGGGATGGTGCTGTTCTTCTGGCGGCGCGGCTGGCTGCAGCGCTGGCGGTAGCCGTCACGCGCGGCCGAGCAGGAAGAACGTCCGCATGGGGCCTTTGCCCTTGACGTCGATCTCGCCGCGGTCGGCGAAGTGGAAGGCGCCGCCGAGGAGGTCGCGGGTGGCCCGGGAGACGTGGATCCGCGCGGGCTCGCCGTGCGACTCCATCCGGCTGGCGAGATTCACCGTGTCGCCCCACAGGTCGTAGCTGAACTTGTGGCGGCCGATGACACCGGCGGCGACCGGCCCTGAGTGGACGCCGATCCGGAGGTCGAGCGGCAGGCCCCGCGGACCGACGACGCGGTGGAACGCCTCGTGCATCCCCAGGGCCATCTCCGCGACCGCAGTGGCGTGATCGACGCGGGGCACCGGCAGGCCGGCGACGGCCATGTAGGCGTCGCCGATCGTCTTGATCTTCTCCACGCCGTGGGCCCGGGCGAGATCGTCGAACGCCGAGAAGATCTCGTCGAGCAGGTCGACGAGGTGGCGGGCGTCGACCCGCTGGGAAAAGGTGGTGAAGCCGCACAGGTCGGCGAACAGCACCGTGACGCAGTCGAAGCTCTCCGCGATCGCCGACTCGCCGTTCTTGAGCCGCTCGGCGACCTGTGCGGGAAGGACGTTGAGGAGGAGGCGTTCCGACTTCTGGCGCTCGTGCTCCAGGTCGGCGAGCGATCGCTCGAGCGCCTCGAAGGCGGCGTCGCGCTCCAGGAGACGATGGTAGGCATCGGAGTGGACGCGGATCCGGGCGACGAGTTCGACGGGGTCGGGCAGTTTGACGAGGTAATCGTTGGCGCCCGCCTCGAGGAGCCGGGCCTTCACCACCGCCTCCTCCTTCGCCGAGAGGACGATCACCGGCACTCGGGCCGTGGCCGGGACCTCGCGGAACCGGCGGACCATGTCGAGCCCGTCGGTGCCCGGCATCACGAGATCCTGGAGGATCACGCTGGGCATGAAGGCGGCGACGGCCGCGAGAGCGGCCTCCGCCTCGCGGCAGAACTCGAACGCGATGTCGGCCTGGTCGGCCAGCATCCGTCGCACCGCCTCACCGATGAGCGCCTGATCGTCGACGAGGAGGACACGGTGCCGCGCGGCGTTCGCCATGGAAAGCCAGGGTGCCCGGCAAGCCGTCGGGCCGCATGACAAGCCCCCCGGCGCGTGAGGGATCAAGGATGAAAGCCGCCGGCCCGCATGACAAGCCCCCCGGCGCGTGAGGGATAAAAACTGGGGAACTAGGATTCGAACCTAGACTAACTGGTTCAGAGTCGCCAGTGGCCGTCGTGGACTGACTGATTCTCGTGATGGACTTTCTTTGATTCTCTCGGAGAAAAAGGCAAAAGGTGGTTGATTTGGTGCTACCCACTTTTGATAGATTTTGAGCCCAGCGGTAGCACCGAGGTAGCACCGCGACATCCGAGCGATTCAAGGAGGTCGCATGATCACGGCAGGGACGAGCGAGATCACCAAGCGCACGGCACCGACCCGCCGGCGGCTCACGAAGCGGTCGATCGAGGCGATCCCCACGCCCGACTCCGGGCGCATCGCCATCTTCGACGAAGACCTGCGCGGCTTCTGCATCGTGCTCACGGCCGCGGGCTCGCGCACCTATTACCTCTACCGCAAGGTGAACGGCCGGCCGCAGCGAATCCGGATCGGCAACTACCCCGAGCTCGCGCCCGAGGCGGCCCGCCGCCTGGTCGAGAAGGCCGTCGGCGAGATCGCCGAGGGAAAAGACCCGATGGCCGAGCGGCGCAAGCGCCGGCAGAAGAACACGCAAGACCCTTCCTTCAGCGAGCTGCTCGACCACGCCCTCGAGCATCACTGGAAGCCCCGCTGCCGCACCTGGAAGCAGATGGAGCAGACCTTCAACACGTACTCGGCCGGCTGGAAACACCGCCGCCTCTCGACGGTCCGCAAGATCGACGTGATGGAGCGGCACGGGCGCATTGGCCGTGAGAACGGCCACTACGTCGCCAACCGCTGGCGGTCGCTGATGCACCGCCTCTATGAGATCGCCGCGTCCGACTTTGACTTCCCCGGTGCGAATCCTGCACACCGCGTGAAGCCATTTCCCGAGCAGGAGCGCGAGCGGTTCGTGACGCCGGAGGAACTTCCCCGGCTCTTCGACGCGATCGACGCCGCGCCGGACGTGCGGATCGCCGACTTCCTGCGGCTCGCCCTCTACACGGGCGCACGCAAAGGCGCACTCCTCCGCATGAAGTTCACCGACGTGGATCTGGCCCGCGCCGTGTGGACGATTCCGGCCAGCGATTCCAAGAACGGCGCGGTGGTTCACGTTCCTCTCGTGCCCGCGGCGGTCGAGGTGATCCGCGCCCGGAAGTCCGCGGCGAAAGGCAGCGAGTACGTCTTCCCGGGCCGGCATGGTCACGGCCACCTGCAGGATCCGACGAAGCCCATCGCCACAGTGTTCAAGGCGGCCGGCCTCGAGGACGTGCGCCTGCACGACCTGCGCCGCACCTACGGGTCATGGCAGGCCGCGAGCGGCTCGTCTGAGCTGCTGATCGGTAAGAGCCTCGGCCACCGCCACAGCGCCGCGACGCGCGTCTACGCGAGGCTCACGCTCGACCCGGTTCGCGAATCCGTCGAGCGGGCGACCGCCGCAATGCGGGCCGTCGTGGACGCTGACCGCGAGCGCCGTAAGGCATCCGAAACGAAGCAGGCCGTGTGATGAAGAAGCCGAAGCCAGTGAAGAAAAAAGCGGCCAGCGCGCCACCTTACCTGACCGACGAGGAACTGGCTTCCGGCGATTGGGTCGAGTGCAAGCCCGTGCGCCTCCCCCCGAATCTCCGGTCGATCAACGGTATCGCCCTCCCGGCCGACCTTGACGAGACGCTCAGCGATTACGCCCTCGACGCCGCGCTCATGCTCCAGCAATCGGAGATGGACGCCCTGGGCGCAGCGCAGCAGTTTCCGCCCGAGTTCACGAACATCGACTACGCCGAATGGCAGCTACAGCATTTTGGCGAGAACGCCGAGGCCGTGCGGTCTCGGTTCGACATGATCTATGCGTGCTGCCTGCACGCGGTGCGCCAAGGGTTCTTCGCGGCGCTGATGCGGTACTCAGACGACTTGAAGGGGACTGCCGAGGCGAAGTCGCTGGAAAAAGCCCGCGCCAGCGCCGCCAAGGCATCGGCAGCCAAGAGCAAGAAGGCTGCGCCACGACGAGAGGCGATCCGCGCCCGATACCTCGAGCTCAAGAAGACAAAGTCGAAGAAGATCAACCGGCTGACCACTCTCGAGGCTGAGTTCTGACCTGCCCCCCTTAAACGTCGCCACTTTCAGAGAGAGAATCTCTGGTGGCACAAACCAAGGGAGGTCAAGAGATGCCACGAGGGAAGAAGTTCACTGCGGAGCAGATCATCGGGAAGCTCCGCG
>Ga0214923_10000323_pt1 | contig 73399 bp, 111 predicted proteins | sample LL1510_MetaG_FD_177993 | JGI IMG/M metagenome (GOLD analysis project Ga0214923, IMG submission 177993) | Freshwater microbial communities from Lake Lanier, Atlanta, Georgia, United States - LL-1510 | ecosystem: Environmental > Aquatic > Freshwater > Lake | place: USA: Georgia | collected...
TGGAACGTTGTCGTCGCCCCAGGCGATGGCGACGATAGCGCAAACCGTAATGATGTTATTATAACCTTATTGCTTGAACATTAATATGCAACATTGGATGACATACGTTAAACATAGCTACGAGGTTATTTTAGCAGCCGAAGTAGCAGCGTGTGTCAACCTTGACCCTGAAATAGAAGCTTTCACAGTACATATGTTTGCTAGACATATGGAAAACCCCCTGCTCAACAAAGAACCAATTGCAATAAAGTTGATGGAGGCTATGAGTATTGAAGGTGAGGCTAAAAAGATTACCTTGACAAAGATTGCAGAAGAATGTATACTCATAGATGGGTTGAAACTTAACAAAGCTAAATGGCCTTCATCCTCGTATTTTGTAGATATGGGGCAATTAGCACTAGGGTATCGTACATATAGTGAACGTCCACCTGAAATGTTTTATGATCGTGTTGCAAGACAATTTAATACAATTTCACGAGTTATTGAGAACTGTCGATTATGAAATTATTTGAAATAGCAAATCCTAAACCATTTGTTTTTGTTGATATGGATGGTGTATTAGCAGATTTTGATCAAGCTATTGAAAAGTATGATGGTTTTGACAAAGAAAGTAGAGTTAATAGTCTGCGTAAATTAGGACCACGTGGAGTTAAAGATTTTTTTGCTAGTATGTCACCATTACCTGATGGTATGAAGTTAATTGAATGGTTAAATGGTCATGATATTGAATGGCGAATTTTAAGTGCACCATTACGTAGTGATGGAGTTGACCCAAAAGATAGTCGCAAAGCAAGTGAAATAGGAAAAAAAGATTGGTTAGCTACTCATTTAGGATGGGAAGTTGCTAAAAAAGCTATATTTGAGCCTAACAAGTGGAAGTGGGCAAATTATGGTCATCAAGCTGCTATCCTAATTGATGATACGCCTAAAAAAATAGATGCGTTTAATAGTGCAGGTGGTATTGGTATGTTATATACTAATTTAAATTCAGTACTACCTAAGTTAAAACAAATCTTTCACAGTAATATATCCAAAAAAGATTGATTTTTTGCATTGTAGAGGTAAACTAAGTACTTTCTTAAAGGAGTATAGTATGTCCACTATTGTGTTTTCAGCAGAGCAGAAAGCAAAACTTACGCATTTGATAAATGAAGGATGCCAAGTAATGCATGAAATTGAAACAATGCAAGATGGGTTAAGTGACACCATTAAAGCAGTTGCTGAAGAAATGAATATTAAAGCAGCAGTATTAAAGAAAGCGATTCGTATTGCACATAAAGCAGAACTAGGTAAAGCAAGACAAGACCATGAATTATTAGAAAATATTTTGGAAACAGTTGGGAAAACAATGTAATTTATGTCTTATGTTGACGCATTATTAGATCGTGAATCTGATATTATACATATTGTAGAACGTGATAAAAAAGGTAAACGAATATATCAAGAATATAAAGCAAAATATCTTTTTTATTACACTGACCCTAAAGGGAAATATCGTAGTGTTTATGGCGATTCGTTGTCTAAAATTACCGCATCAAATAAATCAGAATTTTTAAAAGAATTACGTTTACATAAAGGTAAGTCACAAATTTTTGAAAGTGACATAAATCCTGTTTTTAGATGTTTATCAGATAATTACTTAGATATACCTCCACCAAGTTTACACGTATGCTTTTTTGATATTGAGGTAAACTTTGATCCTGATAAGGGTTTTGCTCCTACAGACGATCCTTTTAATGCAGTAAATTCGATATCATTGTATCTAGATTGGATGGATGCATTAATTACACTATGTATTCCGCCACCAAGTTATGTTGATGATCAAATAGAAGACATTGTAAATAAATTTGAAAATACTATAGTTTGTAAGAATGAAATTGAAATGTTCAATCTATTTTTTGAATTGATTGAAGATGCTGACGTGCTTACAGGTTGGAATAGTGGTGGTTATGATATACCATACATGGTTAATCGTGTTACACAAATTATGTCAAAAGATGATACAAGACGATTTTGCTTGTTTAACCAATATCCAAAACAACGTGAATTTGTACAATTTGATCAAAAACAAGTAACTTATGATTTAATTGGTCGTGTTCATATAGATTATCTTGAACTATATAAGAAGTATAATTATGAACAACGACATAGTTATAAGTTAGATTATATTGGTGAGATGGAAGTTGGTGAAAAGAAAACAGAATATGAAGGAACACTTGATCAATTATATAATAATGATTGGAAAACATTTCTTGAATACAATAGACAAGATACAATGCTATTGTATAAAATTCACGCAAAATTAAAATTTTTAGATTTAGCCAATAGTATTGCACATCAAAATACAGTACTTTTACCTACTGTAATGGGCAGTGTAGCAATGATAGAACAAGCTGTAATTAATGAAGCACATCAACGTGGATTAATTATACCTGACAAACCACCACGAATAGAAGAAGATGAAAGTAAGGCTGCAGGTGCATACGTAGCATATCCTAAAAAGGGTATACATGAATGGATTGCTGCGGTAGATTTAAATTCACTTTATCCATCAACTATTCGAGCATTGAATATGGCACCTGAAACAATTGTAGGACAATTACGTCAAACAATGACCGAAAAATATTTGTACGATAAAGGTCAAAAATTAGCAAGAGAAAAGAAAAAGAATCGTAAAATAGCTGAAGATGAAGAAGTTGAAGGAGAAGATGGTCCGATCTTGTGGGAAGGTTTATTTGGTACACTAGAATATACTGCAGTGATGAATCAAGAACGTGAAACAATGATTACTATTGATTGGGAGCGTGGTAAAAAATCTCAGGAATTTAGTGCAGCAGAAATACATAAATTAATTTTTGATAGCGGTAAGCCATGGATATTAAGTGCAAATGGTACTATTTTTTCTTATGAAAACGAAGGGATAATACCTGGGTTGTTAACGAGGTGGTATAATGAACGTAAACAAATCCAAAAACAATTAAAAGAAGCAAAAACACCTGAAGAAGCTGAATTTTTTGATAAAAGACAACTTGTAAGAAAAATTTTACTTAATTCAGCATATGGTGCATTATTAAATCAACATTGTCGCTTTTACGATAAGCGTATAGGTCAAAGCACAACACTAACAGGTAGACAAATTGTTAAACATATGAGTGCTACTTTAAATGAATTGATTGCAGGTGAATATAATCATACAGGTGAAGCAATTGTTTATGGAGATACTGATTCTTGTTATTTTAGTGGATGGCCTATTTGGAGTAAGGATAAAGATTTAAAAAAGAATTGGACAAAAGAATATGCTACTGAAATATATGATGAATTAGGTAACAACGTAAATCAGACATTTCCCTATTTTATGCATAATGCGTTTCATTGTCCACAAAAAAATGGATCAATTATTAAAGCAGGACGTGAATTAGTTGCAGATCGTGGTTTATTCATTACTAAAAAAAGATATGCAGTCAATATATATGATAAAGAAGGTAAACGATTAGACGTAAATGGTAAGCTTGGAAAAATTAAAGCAATGGGTTTGGATTTAAAACGTGCAGATACACCAAAGTTTGTACAAGAATTTCTTTTTGGAATACTAGAAAATGTATTATCAGGAGCAAACAAACAAGATATCATTGATGAAATTATTCAGTTTAAAAAAATTCTACGAGATATGCCAAGTTGGAAAAAGGGTAGTCCAAAAGCTGTGAACAAACTTACTATATACGAACAAAAAATGAAAAAAACCCCTGATACTAAAATCAACATGCCAGGCCACGTTCGTGCAAGTTTAAATTGGAATTTTTTAAAACACTTGAATAATGATAATTATAGTACTAAAATTACTAATGGTGCTAAAGTTATAGTGTGTAAACTAAAAAATAATCCATTGGGGTTTACTAGTATTGCGTACCCTACAGATGAATTACGATTACCAAAATGGTTTACTGAATTGCCATTTGATGATAAAGAAATGGAATATATTTTAGTTGATAAAAAAATTGATAATTTGTTAGGTGGTTTGGATTGGGACTTGGAACATAATACAAGTATTAGTACAGAATTTAATTCATTGTTTACATTTGAGTAGACATCTTATTTTATTGTATATGTATAAAAACACTATATAATACTTCAAAGGATATTTTATGAGAGATTATTTACTAGATTTAATACAACATACCTGTTCATTGGGTTTTATTGATTTGATTAAAGTTACAGGAACTGATACTTCTACTACAATTAATGCTATAGCAGAAGATAATACAGTGATTGTTCAAGGCGTATTTCATGAACCCGATCCCGAATTCAAAGGTATTTTTGGTATGCCAAATTTACCAAAACTTAAAACAATACTTAAATTTGAAGATTATAATAAAGATGCATTTATTCAAATGATTAGGGATAAAGACGGTACACCTAATTCTATTCATTTTCAAACACATAATAATGATTTTGTTAATGATTATAGATTAATGTCGGAAATTATTGTCAAAGAAAGAGTAAAGGCTGTTAAATTTGCAGGTGCAATATGGAATATTCAATTTGCACCTAAACTTGCAAATATTCAACGATTTAAGCGTCAAATGCAAGCTAACAGTGAAGAAACAAATTTTACATTAAAACAAGATGGAAATGATTTAAAAGTTTATATGGGTAGCGTTGTAACACATAGCGGTAATTTTGTATTTGAGTCTAGCTTAAATGGTAACATTAAACAATCTTGGCAATGGCCTATTAAACAATTCATTAGTATAATGGATTTACCAGGGCAGAAAGTGGTTCATATTAGTGATTCTCCTGCAATGCGTATTACTGTAGATAGTGGTCTTGCAAATTATGAATATATGTTACCTGCCCAATCATGAATGAAAGATAAGCTTGATATTATTAGAATTAGTAAAAGACCATAGGAAATAATATGTATACTGAACAAAGAAAACAAATGTTGGCTGAACGAAACGAGCGTGTTATGCATGAAAGTTTAGTTTATCTAAAAAAGAAATATACATTGACAAATTATCAAATTGAAGTTAAAGTAGAATCACTTGATGGAAATTTTAATGATATTTCCGTTATTGATAATGCAATTAAAAATTTAGATGGATTTGGCCTCTACTCCTCTTTCGTCATGCAAGAATGTGATAATAGTTTAATTTTTTGCCAAAAAATTTGTGATGCACTGTTTTTAGCATTGGCAGAGCATTTTGCAGATAGTGATATTGAAATCACTACACAAGAACGCAGTGGAGCTGCAATCACTGTACATTATCGTAGTAGAAAACCTAGCTTAACAATAAAAATTTAAGGATTTATTATATATGAGTAAAGCAATTAAAGGTCGTAGCGTTTTTGGAACTAATGAACCAATCTTTGAACAACTTGAGAACTATCTTTCTTTTTGTAGAGATTATGGTTATCGTTTTGATGAGCGTGATCTTACTAATATGCGTAGTTATGCTTTCCAACAATACCAAAAATTTCAAAAAAATAAACCATGTAAAAATATGTGGGAAGAAGATTTGAAAAAAATGGAATCAGATTATTAAAAATAATTAATCCCCTATTCTAAATAATAGTCTAGGGGATTATTATGATATTTAATCGGATCAAGGAATTAAAAAATAGTGGTTTAAAAATTGGTATTACCTGTAGCCAATTTGATTTATTACATGCAGGTCATATAGCAATGTTATCTGAAGCTAAACAACATTGTGATTACTTAATAGCAGCACTACAAACTGATGCTAATTTAGATAGACCTAATAAAAATTCACCTGTACAAACTATTGTTGAAAGACAAATTCAACTAAGTGCGTGTAGATTTGTGGATGAAATTGTTGTTTATCAAACAGAAAAAGACTTAGAAGATATATTACTTACTTTACCAATTGATATTCGTATTCTTGGTATTGAATACATTGATAAAGAATTTACAGGTAAAAGTATTTGTGAACAACGTGGTATTGAATTAATTTACAATAGTAGAGACCATAGTTTTAGTTCAAGTAGTTTACGAAAACGTGTAGTAGAATCTGAAAATCGTAAGTTTACTGTTACTGAAAAGTGGTAGAAATACAACAATTGACTGATTTTAATGATTCTGATATACTAATTTTTCAATCTAAGGAGTATACATGAAATATATTATTGACAGACCCGATTTTAAGATGTTTATGACTATTAGTGATAGTATTGCACCTAGTGACATGAAGTCTGTGGAATTTACACGTGAATTATGGGATGTAGAAAAAAATACGTGTATAATGACAAGTACTTTTGAATTATTTGTTCCACGTAAGAAATTAAACGAAATTGCCGCACAACTTATTGAGAATGCCTAATTATGCGTAGACTAGGATTTGCTTGTAAATGGATTGATCGTGCAGATCAAGTTGATGGTATCAAACCAACCGATGACTGTAAGAAATACAATACAGGCACTACGACACGAACTTGGTTAAATAAACAAGTACGTAGTGTTGCTGAAGATAAGCTTTGGGATTTAATGAAGGGTAATATCGAAGCAACACGTATGCTAGTTAAACGTGTAGGAGAATTAGATGAAAATCTTAGGATGGTGCGTCTTAGTAGTGATATCCTTCCTGTATACACTGAACCATCATGGAGTTATTTCTATCAACAACCCGATGTTGTTCGATATCTTGAACGGCATTTTGCAGTTATTGGTGATTATGCTAGAGAAAACTGTGTACGTGTTAGTATGCACCCTGGTCAGTTTTGTGTTCTTGCTAGCGATAATCCCGAAATCGTGGAGAATTCATTAAAGGAGTTTGAATATCATGCGGATATGGCCCGTTACATGGGGTTTGGAAAAAGCTTTCAGGACTTTAAAATCAACATCCACCTTGCGGGTAAACAAGGTGCCGAAGGTTTCAGACGTGCGTATGCAAGACTCTCCCCCGAATCCCGCAGTTGTATTACACTTGAAAACGAAGAAATAACCTATGGACTTGATGATTGCCTTCAACTTAGTGATGTTGTTCCTATTGTTCTCGACATACATCACCATTGGTGTAAAACGGGAGAGTATATCGAAATCAATGATAACCGCATCGACCGTGTTATTGATAGTTGGCGTGGTGTGCGCCCTGTCATCCATTACTCTGTCAGTCGTGAAGATGTATTAACTAATCATGACATAAATACTTTTCCTAACTTTAATTTGCTTATGGAAAGTGGTCACAAGAAACAAGAACTACGAGCACATAGTGATTTTTATTGGAATAATGCTGTTAATCGTTGGGCAATGTCGCATTGGGTTTGGGCAGATATTATGTGTGAATCCAAAGCAAAAAACCTTGCTAGTTTTAAACTATATGAACAATATAAGCAAAATAGTATGATTATTGAGACAAATTATGTTTGATAAATTCATTAAAATATTTAAACAACCTAAGGAAATACCTAAGGTTGAAAAAACATCTAAACCTAAAGTAAAGCGTGATCGGAAGAAAAAAGAAGAAATTTTGTCCCCAAAAGAATTAGCAACTAAAAACAATGAACCTTATGTTGCTATTACAAAAGTAGATATTGATCCTGAAAATATAAATGCGGGTAGTTTTGAGCTTGACTATAACGATAAGTTTGTGGTAAATTTGATCAAATCAGGATATAAAATAAAACCTGAAGATACTGATAATCAAATTGTTGATCGTTGGTTTCAAACAGTATGTCGTAATATTGCTTTAGAACTGTATGAGCAACAAAATGCAGACCCTTTTAATCGTGAAAATGATTTACGTATAGTAAGAACAAAGGATATTGGAAATGGAAGATCAGAAATCAGTTAAGTATATTATTATTGATACCGCTAATCTTTTTTTTAAATCTAAGTATATTGCAAGTCGTAGTCAATCTGACAGTGAACGTGTAGGTATGGCATTACACCTTACCTTACAAAGTGCACATACTATGGTGAGGAAATTTTCTCAAAAATCACCTGTTCATATTGTATTTGCGTTAGAAGGTCGTAGTTGGCGCAAACAATTTTATGAACCATATAAACGTAATCGGGTTGTTAAAGAAGCAGCTAAGACTGAGAATGAACTACAACTTGATATATTATTCAATGAGACCTATAATTCTTTTATTACATTTTTACGAGAAAAGACAAATGTATCGGTAATTCGTTGCGATATTGCTGAAGCTGATGATGTTATCGCACGTTTTGTTCAATTACATCCTACTAACGATCATGTTATTATTAGTAGTGATACAGACTTTGATCAATTGATTGCACCCAACGTACAACGATATAATAGTTTAGCTAATCAATTAATTACCATTAATGGTTACTTTGATGAAAATGGTAAAAAAATTATTGACAATAAAACTAAAGAACATAAGAAGATTGATGATCCACAATTTATTTTGTTTGAAAAATGTATGAGAGGTGATAGTACTGATAATATCTTTAGCGCATACCCAGGAATTCGTAAAAAATCTACTAAAAAAACTATAGGACTAATTGAGGCATTTGCTGATCGTAATAATAAGGGGTTTAATTGGAATAATGTAATGATGCAACAGTGGGTTGATCATAATGGTGCTGAGCATAAGGTTAAAGAAGATTATGAGCGTAATCGTGTATTGATTGATTTAACTATGCAACCACAATCTATTAAGGATCAAGTTGACGCAGTAATTATGGAAGCTGCCAATCGTGTTCCTGTAGGACAGGTTGGTACTGAATTTATGAGATTTTGTGGTAAAAACCAATTACTTAAAATTGCAGAACAATCATCTTATTATATAGAATGGTTGAAACAGTCCTATAAAGGTCCATTACTTAATACATTAAAGGTTGCATAATGTGGGACTTAGATAAAATTTTTGATTCAATTACCGCACCTGAAGGTACAAATTCTTTGAGTGCTAAAGAAATTAATTATGCTTTAGTTCATCGTAATGATATAAATGTAGTTAAAATGATTGATCCTACTGCTGATGGACCATGGATTGCAGGTGGGGCGTGTTTAAAATGGTTCGATAATTCTCCAATTGGTGATGCTGATATTGATATATTTTGTGCTAACAAAAATCAAGCATCAATTCTTATTGACAAATTGCATTCAAAACTACAGCAAGTTTATAAAACTGAAAATGCTACTACTTTCCGTGAATACAAAGGTAGTAAAACTTGGAATATACAGGTCATTACAAAGAATTATTATTCTTCTTTAGAAGAAGTTGTTAATAGTTTTGACATTACAGTTTGTGAAATTGGAACAGATGGTGACCGTTGGATACTTGGCAACCAATTTGCAAAGGATTTTCATTCTAAAACATTACGTATGAAGTATCCCTTACAAGATAGTTCAGTTAAACGGTTGCTAAAATATTGGGTATATGGTTATCGACCTGTTGATGGATTGATAGAAGATATAATTAATAATCCTCAAAGTCGTTGGAAATTTAATCCTGAGGAGGATTATTCGTAATGAGAGAAGAATATACATGGAGTTTAGTAGACCCAAAACCAATATTAGTTTACTTAGAACATTATGATGCTTATATTGTTTATTGGAATGGTATTGTCATGACGCACAATCAAGCATTATGCTTAGCGATGGAAATAAGTTGTGGTAATTATATTACACCTGAAATGAAGAAAAAATTGCAAGAGAATTTTCTTAAATTGTACTATAGTAATGCTTTTGGAAGAAGGGATTGGGATGATATTATAGAATGTTATAGTTATTCTTATGATTTTCAAAAGAAAAAATTAATTGAGCATGTCAAAAGCCTAATTAAAGATATGTTACCAAGTGATGTTTTATCATGGTTTGATTATAAAAATGCAAGATCAAGTAAGGTTGTTTAATTACAACATCAAAATAATGCTTGACACATAGTTTGATTTTACCTATAATACATATATGGTGATTAACAAGGAGATTGAGATGGAACTACGAATTGGTGACACGATTTCTTGGGTTTCTGCTGCAGGTGATCTAGTTGGTAAAATCAGCAATGTTTACATTGCATTGTCAGCAGCAGATAAAATGACTCCTTGGATTACAGTAGAGCGTTCAGGTATGAGTGGAGTAACATTCTGCGCATCTGATGCGTATTTGAAAATGTTGAAAGTTACAAAAGTAACCGAGCCTGAAATGAAAACGGTCACGAGTTATATGACAGGTGAAAAGGTTGAAATTCCTGCGGACACGCCATGGTGTTGCAACCCTGCTAGCGAAACATATTGGAGCATGTGAAATGAAAATTATTTTTAATCGCCTTTTGAACGGTTGGTATATTGTACGTGGTCCTCATCAAACACCTATCAGTGGTCGATTTGATAGTAAACAAGCTGCTTTAGCACATTTACGTAGTAGAAATCCATTATATACAGAAATTTAAGATAATCATGAACGAACGAATTCGAGAACTAGTTAGAGAATCCAATTTAGATGTGTATGGTTTAGGCAAAGAAAGGTATAAGTGGGAATACACTGTAGAAAAATTCGCCGAGTTGATTGTGAAAGAATGTGTTCAGACCTTGTTGGATAACACACCAGACCCGTTTACCAACGAAGCAGCCGAGGAAGATTGGGATAGAGGATATGACCAAGCAATGAGAGATTGTGTGCACCATATCAAAGAACATTTCGGAGTTGAAGGATGACGGAAGATTATGACGTTGTATTGGCTACTCTTAAAGAAAAGAGAGATCAACTATGGACTATGACCGAACGTAATATGCGTAGTGAATATATTGGAATGAACATTATGGATGACATTAGACTGGATCAGATCCAACAGTTGGAGGAGGCTATGCGTATGTGGCAAGCAAGAGCAAATGACACCAAGGATTAAAGAACTCATACTAAAGTCAGGTGTGGTACACTTTGAATCTGATGGCAAAATACGGGATGCTGAACGATTAGTTAGATTGGTCATAGAAGAATGCCTACTAGCCTTGGAACCTGATTGGTACGGTACCGAAATCGAATACGAGTTTGAACAACGGTTCTTTAGTCGGTGTAATGCAATTATAAAGAAACATTTTGGATTGAATATTAGAAATAATGATGAATAACATAAACATAATTAATTATATTCAAAATAGATGGATGGTTATTGCAAGAATTTTGTATTTTGTATTGTCTTTGGCAATTATATTAGTTTTAATTTATGAGCGATCATATTTAATTAAACCACCACCACCTCCAATACTACAACCATCAATTGATATTGATAATATTAATAAAATTATTAGTAATTTAGAGAGAGAAACTAATTCCCAATTAAATGCAATTAAAACACTTGAAACTAAAATTGAAGAACAAAAAGCAACAACAAATAATTTAGATAAGAAACTTCAATTACAACTTGAATTTAATAAAAGAATATGCGAATATATTTGGGTTATCACTATTGATAAAAAAATAGTTCCTAGAAAATGTACTCCTGATTTTAATTGGACAAAAGAGGTTGAAAGATGAAAGATGAATGATAATATTAAACATATTTGGCATCAAGCTTCTGCATCTCATGTGCAAGCAATAACAAGTAAACAAACTAAAGAAAATTTTATAATTAAATTTTCTGAGTTGTTAGTTCAAGACTGTTTAGATTCTTTGACACACCTTAAAGGATATAGTGGAGTTGGGGAGGATGGTAATCCATACGACACTTCAAGTTGGAATGCTGCCTTAGCTGCTGCGCAAAAATATATTATTAATCGATTAAATTAAAAAATAATTAAAGGGAAAATAAATGCATCCATTTTATCGTTTAAAAGAACGTTTACAACAAGAAGGATGGTATATAGGATGGGCATTACCCTGTTGCCAAACTTGTGCTTGGCAAGAATTACCTTATGAACATGAGGAGGGACCTTTTAAGGGAGAGACACTTGATTGGACTAAATTATTGTTTAGTCATGAACAAGATTGCATGGTAGATTATGAATATGATGAAACAAATGATGTTCGTATTTTTCCTGATGGTAAAACTGAGGATGATTATGATTGTGTAACTTTTCCTCATTATAAACCTGAAGAAACTAGCGGTAGTTTATTTTGTTTTAATGGAGATGATGAAGGTATTAAAAATTTAATTAATATTATTCCACTTATAGAAGAATGTGGTTGTAAAATACAATGGAACAAAAGCGGAGATTCTCGTCCGTATATAAATTGGAATTAACCATGAGTTACGATTTAAACAACAAGGAGATTATTAACATGACTGATCGTTTCGATTTAGAGCAGCAAATTCTAGGATGTTGGGGGATTATTGACGAAATTAAATTATTAACTGAACAAGTATTAGAGAATGATGATTTTGATAAGGATAAAATTTCTAATTTTTTGATTGGACTAGAAACTATATATCAATTAAAATTTGATCACTTATTTACTACATTTGAAACTTTAGTACAGGATAGAAAAATCGTATGAGTAAATATAAGTTTGGTGATTTTGTTCGGTATGACAACAATGATCTTTATGGCGTAGCATACGTAATTGGACACAAAAAAATTGAAAATATTGAAATACCAATTATTGCTAATAAAGATTTTATGGGCATGCCAATTAATAGTTTATTTTTGAAATTGGTAGAAACAGGTTGTTTGGATATTGCTAAATCGTTACGTGAACAGTACCAATATAATTTTGGAGATTTAATTTAATTATCTAAATAAATTGACTTTTTGTATAGATAAGGTTACATTTTGCAAATGATATTAAAAGCTAAACCGATTATTAAAAATCAATTTTGGGTTGTTACTGATGGTAGCACTAAGATAGGTAATGTTGAAGCTAGTGGAAATGGATTTGATTTTAAATCTATTGATGGTAAGATTACACATTTTAAAGATACTACATCTATTGAAAAAACTATTGCTATCCAATTTGAAAAACCGCAAAAAAAATATTACAATGTAAATATACCATTTGCAAAATGGCCTACTGAAGGTAAAACATACAATAATATGTATGATGTTAAAAGAAAATTACATGTTTATACTAAATCAAATAAAAGTAAATGTTATCATGCAGCAGGTTATTTTAAAATTAAAATGAATGATATTTGGCAAGTTATATTTTGTCCAAAGTATATTTTTGTACAGCGTTATCCTTATTATGGACCATATAATACTTTGGACGAGGTTAATTCCGAATAAATATAGCTATGATTCATATAAAAAAGTTTATTGACAGGGTTGGTGCTAGTGATAATACATCAAATCGTGATTTTGTAATGCCCCTAAGTGATGCAAGATATTTACGTGATGAAATTGCTAAATTACTTGTAGATAAGGTACAAACTAAACAATCTACTCAAGATATAGTTGAAGTACAAGTTAAAGGAGGTAGATTTTAATGTCCCGTACTCAACCAAAAGTTCTTATAGAAATAGTAGACAAAAAGACTTATAAACTTGATCAAATATTAGAAGCAGCAGGTATATGGGCTATTTTTTACGAAAATCAACCTATAAATTTAAAAAATAGTCATCATTATGATAGCAATACTGTTCCAAAATATAAAAAAACAAGTTTCAGTAACCCAGGCCACGCTCGTAATCTATGTAAAAAACTTAATAAACAATTCATGACCGATAAATTTTCCGTTGTTTTTATGAATCAAGGAACTAAAGTTTTCCCCGATCAATGAAACAGTTTGCTGATAGAGATACTGTTGCAACTAAAATATTACAGCTTATAGAGCAAAACGATATCGTTTATAAAGAAACTTTTTGGTATAATTTACGTAAAGATGGTGGATGGAGACTATCTGATATCGGTCATGCTATGTGTGAGCAAGCTAAAATTACAAGCACTAGTGTTAAATTGTGGGATGATGGTCACAAATATAGAACTGCAGTTGATTCAAAAACATTATTAAAACTGTCTAAATTCATTCAAAGTCCTTACTATATTCAGTTCGGAAAAATTAAAAAAAATATTATTAAAACTACGGATATATACCTTAAATTATATGACGAACGTATTGCTACCATGATGATATTATATGGTAGTGTACAAGCATATTTAGAATCAATTGAAAATGTTTAAAGGAGAAAATATGAGTCACGATAAACCAAAAAGTAATATGGCTGATTTATTAGAAAAAAAGAAAATTTTACAAAGTAATCAACAAAGTAAACTTAATCCTAATGGTGGTAAACAAGGTAAAGTTACTAAAGGTAATAATGGTGCTGCTATGGTTCGTAGAAGTGGGCGTGGTGGGTAATAATTTTGCAAAATATGTCAACCATTATTATCTTTATGCGTTATATGTAATAGTATAGTTAATATTAAGTTTGCTCTGCGAAATATTAACTTAGTCCGTAAGGATTATAGAGCATTTTTTAAAAAGAGATTATTATGAAACAATTATTCATTGCATTATTTGCTAGCCTTTTTGCAGTAAGCGCATTCGCTGCTGATGCAAAAAAAGAAGAAAAGAAAGACGCACCTAAAGCTGAAGCTAAGAAAGACGCACCTAAAGCTGAAGCTAAGAAAGACGACAAAAAGCCAGCAGAAAAAAAGTAATATTGGTTCGTCGAAAAGACTTGCCACTATTACATAAAAATGACTTTACTGATTTAGAAATATTAGCTTTTGATGATGTAGTAGGACGTAACCTAACAAGATTACGTATTGTTCAAGAAAATAATTTAAGTCATTTTGTTAAATTTAGGTTATGGTTGGCTAGACAACTTGCTTTAAAAAAGTTTGATAAAGTCTTTCAACACTAAAAGGCACTTCGGTGCCTTTTTTATCCACCTATTTTACCGCACTGCAACATATAAATAATTTATATACACATACACATGGAGAAACCAAAATGTTTATAACCCAATTTATGCTCAATATCCTTGAGCGTTTGTCAGAAATGTTCCCAAATGATGGTTACCAAAATCGTTTGGAGCGTTATCTTAGTACAAAAAGCATTACAGATGCTGCTATTCTTGACAATTATATCAAAGAGTTCGAATATCAATCCCATAAGGAATAAGAATATGTTTAGTTTTTTAGCAAGTATAGGTTATCAAATTTTTAAAGCATTAGAAGCTAGTGGGCAAGCACGTGCTCGCAGATATCTCAGTTTACATAAAGGAACTTGGCAATGACTTTCTTCAAAATGATCTATGAAATATGGTGCCAAGGATTGTTAGCTAGTCATTTAACACGCAGAGGTAAATGGCAAAGTGCGGTAAAGTTGATGGGGAAGTAATATGATTTTTGCATACCTTACACTTGGTTCATTAGCACTTGTTGCTTATATTGATGAAAAGTTAAATCATCAATATGTACTTGGTGAAGAGTGGGATTTTGTGACACCTAGAATAAAAAATTAAAGTAGTTGAATACCTGCTAATTGCTTGTAGCGATCTAAATCTTCGTTAGTCGTTTCTTCTTGTTTAAATTTGCTTTCAAACCAACGTCGATAATCAGTAGGTACATACTTTACTGCTTCTAAGCGAAATTCAGGAGTAAGTACTTTTTTGGGCACGTATTCTAATGCAGCAACATTTTGTTGTACTGCTGCTAAACATAATTCAGGAGTACGTAATTCTTCGGGTACATATCCTAGTGCTTGACCAAATTGTTGTACCGCTTTCAAAGCAAGTTTGTCATAATTTTTAGTATTTGGTGTTATATACTTTATATTGTTGCCATTGTATGAAACTAAATCACTGAGTAATTCAAAATCATTTCTCCACTCATTTCTTGCTTTTAATAAATTAATAGGATTATATTTTAACAAAGTAAGTAGTTTTTTTCGGTAATTAGGTAGTTCGTTGGGAGCATATAATATATATTGAGAATTATGCTTTAGTACTTGCTCCCATGTTTCAATGCTAGGATTATCTAATAATAATTGTACATCCTTAGACACATAATTACTATATTTTTGCTGTATGTCCCTTGGTGCTTTTAATATTTCAGATGGCGTAATTTTCAATTGATCTCTGATTAATTTTGGCTTGTTTTTATCTATTAGGTCTAAATTTTTTTCATCTAAGTCAAATATACTGAAATTCATATCAGGTAAATATCCTTTTCCTGTTATGCCTTTTATTATATTGTTTAATAATAATTGCATAATGTATGGGTGATACTTAGGGTCAGGTTTTCGATTAAAACGAGCTTTCATTTCACCAAGTGTACCATTAGGTTCTAAAATAAATGTCAATAGTACATGTCCACCTGTATCTCTATAGCTTAATATTCTTTGATCTTCTTTGTGTTGACCGACTACATTACCGCAGTGACCACCACTACGTGCTTCATCTGAACAATATGCTCGGTTTATATACCACCATGCTGTGCCATTACTAAATGGTATTAGCTTATAATCACCTGTTTGTATTGCAGGTGGTGCTTCACTTCGTTGCTTTGATTGGTGTTCTTGCTCTATTTGTGCGAATTGGTTAAACAAATCTTGTGCATTAATTTCATTTTTAAATACTACTGCATCAATTTTTGGTATATTTTGTCCTAAGTAATGAGTAAGTTTTTCTTGAAATTGACCTAAATCTTTTTCACCACCTAATGGTTTATTATCATTCGGGTTTTGTAAATATTTTTTAAGTACATTTAAATACCAAACCACCCTATCTTGTTTTTTTAAGTTCTTTCCCCATCTTATATCTTGTTCATGGTCAGGGTACTTACGAACTAATGCGTCCAACATAGAATCATACGCAGCTTCAATAATAAATTCAGTAACTCTCATTTATATATTTATTATTATCCAAAATAATTGTAATCAATCTGTAAATCATGTATAAATATATATGAGAGCACATAGGGTGCTCTCAAACTAGACACATACACACATAAAGGAGAGTAGCATGTCTAATTTAGATCTACCAAAAACTGAAGTAAAATTCAACAAAAACGGTTATGAAATCCGTACAGAAATCCTCAAAATGGCAAAAGACCTTATTAGCGAGGAATATCATTCTAAATTTCACGGTTGGGAAATGAGCGTACAACGTGACGAAAAAGGTGTTGTTACAACAACCCTTGGTATGCCACAGTTCCCAGGCATCGAGCAAGTCCTAAAAACCGCAGAAACCATGTACAACTTTGTCAATCACGCTTCACAAAGCATGACCAAAACAAAATAATTTAGGGTAATTTCAATCCATTAAAGCACAGCTAGTCTGTGCTTTTTTATTTCCTTCCTGCTACAATATAAGAAATTTTAAACGGAGAATATTCCTATGACAGATTCAGGTTATATTTATATTGGTGGTTATTACCACTATAGCGGTAAAGATATCAGTTCACTTACTGAGAAAAAAGTAGGCAAAAGTATTAACGTACCTAGTAGAGAAAATGCCTTAAACAGTACTAAGTTTACTATTGGCTATACCATGATCAAATATTGGCAAGTTGATAGTATGAGCAGGGTTGAAAAACTTTTGCATGCTGTACTACCTGAACGTATGAATGGTGAATGGTTCGAAGACACTGATGGTATGCTAGTTGAACGTGTATCTAAGTTTATGGATGTATATGGTGCTATTGAACAAAATGTTAATCCCACCGACTTAGAACCTGCAGCAGCTAAATTTGTAGCTAGTAATCGTTCACGTGATCGTGTTGCTGAGTTGGCAGGACAAACATTTAGTCAAGCTAAAAATAGTACTGATGGCAATCCCATAAAAGTAAGTTTTACCGTACAAGCTGATGGTTCATTCTTATGTCATGAAAATGGTAAAACCTATGATACTAGCCCACATAGCGCATTTTGTGAACTATGGGCGAATCGTGTAACAGGTGAAGCAAAAACTAACGTGTGGACAGGCCCACGTAATGAACATGGTCGTAGCATGGATCAAGAATTAGCACTACTTACCCCTAAAGCAGGAGCATAATATGGCACATATTGAAGCATCAACTATTAAAAATAATTTTAGCTTATGGCAAGCAGTTGGACTATCAGGTGATTCAGAATTAGCTGAATATTTACTTGAGCATGGATTTTATCGTGTTCCTATGGATAAGTGGAAAGTAGTTAATGAAATCATGAAAACTGCTGAAGTCAAATGCACCTATAAGTATATGGCAGATAGAGTTGTTACCAAACCACAAGCCACTCATTTTAGTGTGGTGATAAAACAACCAAGAAAAAAGAAGTTGACAAGTAAATAAAATTTAGATATACTGCTTGTATCTTAACAAAAGGACGCAAGCATGGACACCAAAATACCTCCAACAATTTCTTTAAGCTGGTTAGAGTTTGACAAGCAAACAAAAATTCTTCGCATGCCCTCTGAATATTTGGGTATGCCTGATCAGTTTTTTGTGGAGTCGCATCATACAGGTAAAAATGTTCGTTTTACCAAAGTTAACCAATATGATGTACTGTATGACCAAGATGGTTGGGATGGTGAAATGCAGAAGTATCGCCCTGTTGGAAATGTACCAAACGTTGATCATTTAGTCATCTATCATCAATATTAATTGTTGACATACCAACAACAATGTTGGTATAATTGTATTTTCGATTGACAAACAACGGAGCTAGAAATGCCTAAGTTCATTACAGTGTTTGAAGGTCAGTATTTAGATAAGCCCATTCCTCATGGTACAAAGTTTCAAATTCACCAAGCGGGACAACGAGAAAATGAATGGGTTGTTCTTAACAAAGACCGTTTGTTGGTGAAAGCAAGCGGTAAAATTTCGGAGAAACCTACTATCGTGGTATCTCAAGGTCAAGTAACAGAAAACGGTGCAGTAACTGTTCCAAAAAAACAAGTAGTAAAATTTACTGCAGATGAGCATATCGATACAAAACCTGAGCCTACTGATGAACAAATTAAGCAGTGGTTCAGAGAAGATTTTGAGAATCTTGAAGAACATATTGAAGATATGTTACGTGGTGAAGAAAAAGGTGGTTTATTCATTTGCGGTGGGGGTGGTAGTGGAAAAACCTATATTGTAGAGCAAGTGCTAGATCGTTACTCTACTTTTACTAATGTTGGTGGTACACGTGAGCGATTCCAAATCATACGTGGTTCGTTGGGTGATTCGCCTGTACACCTTTACAAGATTCTGTTTGAAGGTAGTGATTCAAATTATATTACTGTTTTTGATGACTGTGACGCAATTTTCTTTAACCCTGAAATGCTTAATTTGCTTAAAGCAGCACTAGCAACTACGGGTGAACGTCGAATCAATATTCGTTCTAATAGTGCTCAGTTGCGTCGAGAAGATATTCCTGAAAGTTTTGTGTTCAAGGGTAATCTAATCTTTATTACCAACCTTGACCTTAACAAGATGCGTGATTCTAACCTTAAGAATCACTTGCAAGCGATGGAAACACGTTGGAAGTCTATTGAAGTACAGTGTTCTTCACCAAGACACATTGTGCTACGTGCAAAACAATTGCATGAAGATTTGCGTAATGAAGGTGGATTCTTTGCTAATTTTGCCTTAGATAATGAACAAGTTGATGAATTGTTTGCCTATATTGAACAAAATGCAACTAAGTTTAAATCGTTTAGTTTGAGAACTTTTGTATATGTTGCTGATTACATGGTTCGTAAGGGTAATCGTTGGAAACAAGTTGTTGAGCGTACATTGATGTATAAAGATCGCTGATTATCTCCTGTAGTAATTTGGAGTAATTGGGAAACCGATTACTCCTTTTTTATTGACAATGCACAAATTAGTATTATAATGATTATAAATATATAAACACATGCCTACTGCAAAAATTATTGTAAAAGATGAAGTCAACGTAAAAATAGAAGGTCTTCATTTAGATGACAGGAAAACCTTAGTAAAACGATTTGAGTACGAAATCCCAGGTGCTCGCTACATACCCTCGGTAAAATTAGGTCGTTGGAATGGTAAAGTATCATATTTTCAATTAGGTGGAAGCACTTATATAAATTTACTTGAGCAAATAATACCGTATCTTGAAGAACAGGGATATGATATTGAATTAAATGACATACGTGATTATCATAGCTCATTTGATTTTAATCAGATTAATAAAAATACTTTTTCACATTATTTGTGGCCTATAAAGCACCCTAAGGCTAATGAACCTATAGTATTACGTGATTATCAGGTTGAAATAACAAATCAATTTCTATCTAATCCACAATGTGTACAAGAAATTGCAACAGGTGCGGGAAAAACTTTGATTACAGCAGCACTAAGTTATAGTTGCGAAGCGTTTGGTAGAACTTTAGTAATTGTTCCTAATAAATCATTAGTAACGCAGACTGAAGAAGATTATAGAAATTTAGGTTTAGACGTTGGTGTATATTTTGGTGATCGTAAAGAAATTGGACATCAGCATACCATATGTACGTGGCAAAGTTTAAACAACATTATTAAGAATACTTCTGATGGGGTTAGTGAATTTACAATAGATGAATTTATTGAAGGTGTTGTTGCATTGATTATTGATGAGTGCCATATGGCTAAAGCTGATGTATTAAAGTCAATGTTAAGTGGATGTATGGCTAAAATTTCAATACGATGGGGATTAACGGGTACTATACCAAAAGAAAAGTTTGCGTCGGAAGCGTTGTTAACATGTATCGGTCCTGTTATCAATAAGTTAGCGGCAACTGATTTGCAGGATCGTGGGGTATTAGCTAATTGTCATGTACATGTTATGCAGTTACAAGATCATTCTGAATTTAAAAACTATCAAAGTGAATTAAAATATTTGTTAGAACAAGAAAATAGGTTAGATACTATTGCAAATATTATTGACAAAGTTAAAGAAAGTGGTAATACTTTGATATTAGTTGATCGTATTACTGCGGGTAAAGAGTTGGTAAAACGATTACCAAATTCGGTATTTGTCAATGGTAGTACAAGTAATAAAAAGCGTAAAAAAGAATATGAAGAAGTTGCAATACAAGATGAAAAAATTATTGTAGCTACTTATGGTGTAGCGGCAGTGGGTATTAATATTCCTAGGATTTTTAATTTAGTGTTTATTGAGCCTGGGAAGAGTTTTGTACGTGTTATACAAAGTATAGGGCGTGGTTTGCGCAAAGCTGAAGACAAAGATTTTGTGCAAATATGGGATATTACTTCGAGTTGTAGATTTTCAAAACGTCATTTGACTCAACGAAAAACATTTTACAAAGAAGCTAATTACCCATTTACTATTGAAAAGTTTAATTACAAATGAATATATTATTATTAGATGATACAAAATTTAATTTAGAAAATTTACCTGAAGAGATTGATGATTTAAGATTTGCTATATTGGATAATAGTAATCCTAATGCAGTAGACTATTTTTTTATTCCATTAATTTTTTTAGAGTCATTTAATAGTCCTGCTTTAGTATTGCGTATTGACGATCAAATTATTAAAATGCCATTAGATTGGCAAATATTAATAGGTGAACCTGAGTTTGGTGATCTTGAAACTGTACCATTAACTAGTATTAATGATCGTGGATTTAAAGCATTTCAATTTAATCCTATTAGTGGGTTTAGACCAACTTTTCTTAATATTGAAATCATTGATATTTACCATGATGTTACATGGTTTGCTCCACGATTAAAAAATGGACAATTCTTATGCGTACCAATTGATGAAGATAGTAAACCACGGTGTATTTATTTTGTCAAAGAAATTAGTCGTAATAGTGAAATTGTAGATTATAAACAGGCATTTTAATGAGTAAACAATTAGATCCAACAGCAATCAAAATGGAAACTATGATGACCATTATTGATACAACACTTTTAAATTTAGAAAGTCCGACTGAACAACTTATGTTAGCATGTGCAATGTTACAACGTACTAAAGAAATATTTGACCATATCTTAGGTATAGAAGGATCTAAAAAAATGTTTCAGGACATTGTAGATAAATGAAGCAAATTAGTGCTTTTGATTTTTATGTGTATGTTGAGCGTTATTATACAGAAATTGAGTCCTATACTTTATACATACTTAAACCTAATTGTGAATTCAATTATTTAGGTAAGTATATTATAGTAACAGCAGAAATTAGTAATTTATGGTATATTGAAAGAAAATATTACATGATTGATTCGGACGAAGAGCTTACTTTTTTTAGACTAAAGCAAGACTATTATGAATAAATCTGATACTAAATTTCAAAATATAGATCTTGATGTATTCAAAGTACTTGAGGCATTAGATCGTAAAGACTATGATTATTTTGATAAATTAACTACAGAGCAGCAAAATGCATTTATTGGACAATCTTTTACATTATTGACTTGGATGAGTTGTATTAAAAATAGTGGTGAATTAGGTAAGTATTATGTGTTAGTTACAGAAGAATTAGCTAACAAACATTTTTTTAATGAGCATATTCGTTCACATCCCAAGTTACAATGGTTATTATTATGTACTATCAGTCCAAACATGGGTAAGCAATATCATGAATATATACCTAGATTAGGAAATAAAATTTCTAATTTAACAGAACCTCCTGATAAAGGTATGTGGAAAAGATATCTGACAAAGATTTATAAAAATGTTAACGCAAAAGATATTGATGAATGTGCAATAGAGTTAAGTGAAAACTATGGAATTAAATACAAATTAGCTAAGTTATTCCCTAATATGAAGATATCAGATATTGATGTATTAAGTAAAATGGTTACAGAAAAGGAAATATTAAATTATGAACGACAATGCGGTAAGCTGTGAGTACTGCAATAAATCATTTATTAAACAAGGATCATTTTTAACTCATTTATGTGAACCAAAAAGACGTTGGATGGATCGTGATATGCCTACTAACAGAACTGCATATAGTGCATGGAAATATTATTTTTCAAAGCATCATCCTAATATGAAATCAATTGAATATCAAGATTTTATAAAAAATTATTATTATAATAGTTTTATGAAGTTTGCAGAATATTGCATTAATATTAAAGTTGTTAATATTATATTATTTCTTGATTATTTGGTATCGCATAAAGCACCAATAAATAAATGGTGTAATGATACACATTATTCTAAGTTTTTATTACAATATTTAAAATTAGAAGATATTAACGATGCTTTTAGACGTAGTATTCGAACTATAGAACAAATGTGTGAGGAAGAAAATATTCAAGTTAAAGATGCTTTTAAATATTTAAATGGTAATAGGTTGTGTCAAAAGATATATCAAGGATCGATAAGTCCATGGGTTTTATATAATTCCAATAGTGCAATAGATTTTTTGCATAATTTAAATGAAGATCAAGTTAGGATTATATACGATATCATTAATCCTGATATATGGAAATTAAAATTATTTAGAGAACAAGATAAAACAGGACATGTTAAAGGATTATTAAAAGATTATAATTTATGAAATTCAACAGTGATATTGACATTGATTTTGGTGATAGGTCTAAGATATTAAATCATATTAAACATATTTCTGCGCACTTAAAAGTAGACCAAAAATTAAGAAAACATCCAACGGGAATTTATGTTACTAAAATACCATATGATCCTATAAATGATTGGTCTTCATTAAATTATCATGAAGCAGAAAATCGTGGCTATTTAAAATTAGATTTATTAAATGTATGGATATATAAGTTTGTTCGTGATGAAGATCATTTAAGTGAATTGATGAAAGAGCCTAATTGGGCTAATCTAAAAAACAAAGAATATTTTAGTAAATTAATTCATATTGGTAATCATTACGATGTTATGATAAAAATGCCACAAGAAATTAATTCAATACCAAGAATGGCGATGTTTTTGTCGGTTATTAGACCTGGGAAACGGCAGTTAATTGGTCAACCATGGAATGAAGTAGCAAAAACAGTATGGTTGCGTGAAAATGATGTTTATGCATTTAAAAAATCTCATAGTATTGCATATGCACATTTAGTTGTTGTGCATATGAATTTGATTGATGAGTTAGGGATACATGCGTTTGACAAGAGTAATACTTCGTCGCTTGATTCTACGTTTACCTAATTCACTAATACTTATGGTCGGACCATGAATAATCACTAAGGATTTATTATTAAATGTTCTTAAATATTGTTTGAATGGTTGCCATTCTTCTTTTAAAAAAATATTTATTGGTATAAGACGGTTACTTTCCCACCACCAAACATCACCAAGTTCTAAAAAAAGCTTTTTAAGTTCTTGTTCGATGATTGCTCCGTAATCATAAAAGGTAGTAATGTCATCATCTTTATTTTGGACGACTCCAATATACTCTTGACCTGCATATGAGCAAACTGTGATAAAAGGATGGTTTGCACTCAATTTTTTTAAAAAATCTGAAGACATAAATATAATATAAAGGAACCTTTAACGTGGCTGCATATCAAACGCAAATGTATTTATATAATCAACGACAATATGTAGTTTTATTAAGTTCAGTAGGAAGTATTGCAACAAGGAGATATAGTACAGTGTATGCTAAACAATTAATGCTTAACCGTGGTGTAGATAATGTTTTAGAATTTGCGTTTATAAATCAAGACCAAAAACCTGTTAATTTATCAGGAAAATATTTATATTTCCGAGTAATCAACAATAACGGCACTGAATTAATCTTAACTAAACAACTTACGCCAAATTTACCTGTAACAGGTATATTTAATTTAGAATTATCAATTTCTGAAGTAAATTTGATTAACCCACAATATTGCTTCTATACTATTGAACTGACCAATACACCATGGGTTAACACAGATACTTCAGGATCGGCTGTATTTACGAATGCTACAGGTATGGCTAGAGGTGATTTAATTGTGGTTGATAGTATTTTTCCTGTAGTGATTCCTGCATTAGACGTAACTATACCTACACACCCTAAACCAACACAAGGAAATGCTATGCAAGGTGGTAATAGTACTCAACCTCAACCAAAAACGTATTACAGCAGTGAGATAAAGAATGAGGATACGCAAACATTAACTATTCAATATAGGATTGAAGAATTTTGTGGTAATATTACAATAGAGGGTAGTAACATTGCTGATTTTACACGTAGTTATGCAATTGGAAACACCATAGTTTATGGTAACGCCAATGCATTGCCGTATCCTACGGGTGAAACTTTAACAATTGGAACTACAGTGACGGGATATCATCCTTATGTAAGGTTAGCCATACAGAATTATGGAAGCGGACCTCCTGAGACTAATCAACAGTACCTTAAAGGTGATGTAGTAAAAATTTTGGCTAGATGATTTAATTTATTTCATTTATTATTTTTTTGTGTCATAATAGTGACGCATGAATAAAATCATTGATAAAACTCTTTTTTACTATTTGCAGCGCAAAACCAAACGTTCGACGGGCGGATGGATAAGCACTAACGCCGTTTGTTGTCATCATCGTGGGCATAGACCTGATAGAAGAATGCGTGGTGGGTTAATTTACTCTGATGACAAGCTAAGTTATTCTTGTTTCAACTGTCAATTTAAATGTGGTTATTCTGTTGGTAAACTTTTTTCGTCTAATTTTAAGTTGTTTTTAAATTGGATTGGTATGGATGAAAAAGAAATACAACAGTTAGCATTTGATGCGATGAAATCACGTGATACTAGTTTATTAATAAATAATTCAATATCAAACGAAGTTAATTTTAAAGAATATAATTTACCTCCCGATGCTATTCGACTTAATAAACATGATGAATCGCATTATAAATATATAGAATTTTTGTCAAATCGTGGGTTTTCATGTGATGATTATCCATTTTATATTACTCCAAATTCTACATTAAGAGAAAAAGATAGAATCATTATACCATATTATTACGACAAAAAACTTGTTGGATATACAAGCAGATATTGCGATCATCGTAAACCTAAGTATATTTCTGAGCAGCAATCAGGATATGTTTTTAATATTGATGAGCAAGATCCAAGTTGGCAAATATGTATTGTTGTAGAAGGACAATTTGATGCATTAGCAATTGGTGGGTGTGCAATTATGTCAAACAATGTAAGCGAAAAACAGTCTTGGGTATTGAAAAAACTAAAAAGAAAAATAATATATGTTCCTGATCGTGATTTAGCAGGTATGGAAGGTATTCAATCTGCATTAGAATATGGATATGAAGTAAGCATACCACCTTATTGGGATCGTTCTATTAAAGATGTTAATGATGCGGTAATAAAGTACGGTCGTTTTCCTACGTTGTTAAGTATAATACAGCATGCTACAACAAGTGCTGCTAAAATTAAAATTTATAAAGATAAAATATTGTGAAATTAGACTATACAAAAGATATACAGCAATTTTTCTTATCAATGATGATTACTGAACCTAATCTGTTTATTCGTGTTCAAAACATATTAAATGCAGAAAATTTTGATCGTTCATTAAAAGATACAGTAAAGTTTATTATTGATTTTGCCAATAAATATCATGTTGTACCTGATCCTGAAAAAATTAAGCTCACAACAGATATAGAATTAACAAAAATTGTTGATTTACGAGAACAAGATATTGAATGGTTTTTTGATGAATTTGAAAAATTTACACGAAAACAAGAATTAGAACGTGCAATTTTAAAAAGCGCAGATTTACTTGAAAAAGGTAATTATGATCCTGTAGAAAAAATTATTAAAGACGCAGTACAAATTAGTCTTACTAAGGATTTAGGCACTGATTATTTTGCTGATCCAAAAGGACGATTATTAGCAATTAAACAAAATAATGGACAAACGAGTACAGGGTGGCCTTGTCTTGATAATAAGTTATATGGTGGGTTTAATCGTGGTGAATTACAGTTATTTTTAGGTGGATCAGGGTCGGGTAAATCATTATTTATGCAAAATCTTGCGGTGAATTGGGTTCGTGCAGGATTAAATGGGGTATACATCACTTTAGAACTTGCTGAAAATTTATGTGCATGGCGAATTGATAGTATGATGACAGATATTGCAACAAAAGAAATTTTTAAACAAATTGATGATGTTGAACTAAAAATTAAAATGGCACAGAAAAAATCAGGTAAATTATTTTTAAAATATTTACCTGCTCAAAGTAATATCAATGATATACGTTCATATTGTCAAGAATTACAGGTGCAAACTGAAAAGAAGATAGATTTTCTGTGTATTGATTATATGGATTTATTAATGCCTGTATCAGTTAAAATCAATGCTAGTGATTTATTTACTAAGGATAAATTTGTAAGTGAAGAACTTAGAAATTTTGCAAAAGAATTAAATGTAATATTTGTAACTGCTAGTCAATTAAATCGTTCTGCGGTAGAAGAAGTAGAATTTGATCATAGTCATATTAGTGGTGGTATTAGTAAAATCAATACTTCGGATAATGTATTTGGTATTTTTACAAGTAGAAATATGCGTGAGCGTGGTCAATATCAGTTACAGTTAATGAAAACAAGAAGTAGTAGTGGTGTGGGACAGAAAATTAATTTAAAATTTAATGTCGAAACTTTAAGAATATATGATGACGAATCAGATGAAGAGCATACTACAGCATCATCTATTTTAGAACAGATTAAAGTTGGTAGTAATATTGTTCCAACTAACGTGGAGAATGAAATAAAACCATCTCCTGTTGCAGATTTAAGTAGTAACTTGAAAGCTAAACTGCAACATTTTCGTAACATTTCCTCTTAATTTAGATAAATACTGTATCATGGAAAAAAAGACTCGCAGTTTACTAGAAGAGTTAGAAATACTTAGTAAAAATCGTGATACAAAACATATCATTGAAAATCGTGCTAATAGTATTATAACTAGTGCAATACACTTGTTAGAAGTTATTGAACGTAATTTTACTGCAGAACAAGCACAAATATTAGAAAAAAAACTATTAGTTGCAATTAAAAATCGTGATAATAATAAATTTTTAAGAAGCTTAAGAAAGAATTCAGATCATGAATAAAGTTCATGAAAATTACGCTTACGCCGCACTTAAGAGAGATTTAACACAATTTGACCCTAATCAGGCTAAAGTAAGAAATGCTCAAATTAAAGCTAAAATTGATGCTGCTTTAAAAGCTTATCCGAATTGGGCTAAAACACAAAGAAGTATAACACCGCAACAACCCACTCAAGCTCAGCCTACTCAAGCTCAGCCTACTCAAGCTCAACCCATTCAAGCTCAACCCACTCAAGCTCAATTAGTTCAACCAAAAATTCAACAAACTCCAACTTCCTTGCCAAATTATGCTGAAAAACGTGCTGCCGCTGCTCAAAAAGCACAAGCAGATATACAAAGAGGTCCATTGCCCCCAGGCGATTACAATACAAAAATGGCTGATTTGCTTAAAAGAAGGCAATCGCAAGGCATGACCGAAAGTAAATTTTCTAAGCTATATCGTTTATTAGAATCTGCAATTGCCGAACAAGAAGACGATAGAGGAAGTTTTACTGAATATTTAAAAAATGTTATTAAAATGGATTTTGAATCTAATCCTGAAATATCAGTAGATGCAATTAAAATTGACAATTTATTTAAATCAAATAAACCTAATGAAGCATATGCGGTAGCTAGAAATTTACTTGATAAACATTACAAACAACAATATACATCTAAATCAAATGGAATTTCTAGTGGTATTTCTTCAGCTTCAACTGAAAATTCTAGATTAAATAGAATTGTTCAAAATATTCAAAGTGGTATTTTAGATCAAAATGATTTAAATGAAATTATAATGCAATCATTAATTAGATTAAAAACCAAATTTCCTGAAAATTATTCTAATATAGTTAGTGATATTAAAGGTGCACTTCGTAATTTTGAAACATCAATTTCTCAAAACGTAAAATAAAATATCCTAATATATTATTTTTTAAATTTAATGATAAATAAAAGTATAGCCTATAAAGCTTAAAACATTAAGGAGAAAGAAAATGGCAGGTTTTACAAGAGTTAATGGTGATTTTAAACCCGTAGCAGTATTTGATGATGGTACAGGTAATGCGTATACTAATAGTAATGGTAACGTAAATGCAATGACAAGTGGAGTACCCGTACAACCACAGGGTCCTGCTCTTGAGTTTTTCACAATTACAGGTAATGGTTCACAGATTGCTGATTATGCAACAGCAGTATTTCAGTCAATTGAGCAATTAGCTACAATTCATTTGTATGAGTACACAAATTCAACAGATGACACATTAGCAATTGCTGTATATCCTGTACGTGCATGGACAACAAGCACATTAGATACAGCTATTACAAATGGTATTCAGGCAGCGAATAGCAGCTTTACAGCTAATATTGCAGTTGCAAACGGTGCGACATTTAGTTAATTAATATAATATTATATAATATGCACACTAGCCCCGATTTTTATCGGGGCTTTTTATTGGTATTAAATATCAATATGAAGATAAGATGTGCAACATTATTTGATATTACACAGACAGGTGTAAATCATAGAAGATCAAAATTAGAAAGAAAAGAAGAATTTGATATAGCAGGTAGTCAACAATCTAATTTTGAAACAATTTTACAATGTATAGGTATACGTGCACAACCTGAAGATATTACTTCTCCTATTAAAAAAACTCAACAAATTAAAAATTTTGGAACAAAATACAAAGTAAATCATGATATTCCTATATGGATGTTTACATTTACAGTATCAAAAAATGGTGTATTTCAAGTTGGAGAACAAGAATTAGATGGTTTATATCAAGATTGTGAATCAGTACCAATGATTATAGGTTTGGAAGAATACAAATTTATTAACAAAACATTAAATACGACACAAGAATATAAAAATATACATTTTGAAATTATTGATGAATAAAATACCCTACAAAAAATTAGAAAAAATAGCAGAAATAGTAATTCCAAAAATTATTAATAATATAATTATTGATACTGATAATGGGTATGTTGTTTTTAATCAATATTATATTGAAAAAAATAAAACTTTTTATAAATTAATTAGACGTGGTGATGAAAAGACCATTAAATTTTCAAAATTGAAGAATGCAATAACCTATGCTATTTTGCATAAAAATTATAAAATGTTTGAAGCTAACAGAGTTTATGAATTAGACTATATCTTAGAGGGTATAGATTTAGAAAAATCTATTAATGAGAAAAAGAACAAAAAGCTTAAAATCAATGATTTTTTATTAAAGGCGATAAAGTTACAATCAATTTTAGATAAACGAAGAAGATTTGAACATGAGTTGGATAAATACATAATAGTTGCTAAAGACTGTCAACAAAAAGGATTTGAAAATGAGATTAACAGAACTAAACGAAAGTAAAGCTAGTAGAATTGCCAATCGTGCTTTGAAAGAGCATTATGGTATGCAATATGATTTAGACAAGCTAGATTTTAGAACAACAAAAGCAATGCTTGACAAAGTACGTAATTTATTACAGGGAGTTAGATCCACTAGTAAATTACATGAAAGTCATAGAGATAGTTCATATTTAAAATTAGTTATGATGGAGCAAATGCTATCTCATCATTTTTCTGATTTGAATGTTAAACCTACCATTGTTGTAGAAGATGACACTGTTACTTCTGCGGCAAATGTTATGGCAGCAGAAAATATGATTCAAGAATTGCAAAAGATGGTTGAACGAGTAAGTGATATGCGTGTTAAAGATCTTGCGGCTATTGAAGAACAAATGCGTCAATCTGAACAAAGTGCACAAGGAGCAGATCAATTTAGTCAAAGTGCAAGTGATGCTCTATCACAATTGCAAGATGCTATTGCACAAGCAAAATCATCTATCGTAGGTGCTCAAGATATATTATTAGGTAGGACAAATGCAGTAGGAATGGATTCTGCGGCAGCGGTGGCACCTGTTAGTGATGAACCTGAAATGGCGGCACCTTCAGCGGAGTTGGGTGGGGATTTAGATGCAGCAGAGGAAATGCCCGAACTTCCTGCACCTGATGAAGAAGAAACAGGAAACGTAGGTAGAGAGTTACGCTAATCGTGCGATTTTATGAAATTATTAAGGAAGATAATGAAGATGATCCTTTAAAAGTTAAGATCACTTCAATTTTATCTCAATTAAAAGCACGACAGCGAGAAAGTGGTGCAAAAAATAATTATAGTGTAGATTCTGTACTCAACATATTAGGTAAAGATGGTGTACATATTAGTAAAGATGATTTGTACGATATTATAAAAAATGATCCTGTTAAAAATATTATTTCGGACTTTGATAAAGGAATTCGTTTTAAGGGTATTGATAAAGATAATAAAAGTTTACCTACCGACGATAGTGAAAAAATTGTTAAGGATAAGGCGATAAAAGCAACTAAATCAATGTAATTATGATTACGTTAACTGAAATAGCAGCAAACAAAATAAAAATGTTAATAGAAAAGCGTGGACGTGGTATAGGTATACAGGTCGGTGTAAAAACTACAGGATGTAGTGGTTTATCATACACATTAGAATATATTGATATTTTACCAATCGGTTATACTATACACGAATCATACGGAGTACATGTGTATACAAAACCTGAACACCATGTATATCTTAATGAACTAGAAATAGACTATCAAAAAAAAGGATTAAACGAAGGATTTGAATTTGTCAATCCAATTGAAAAAAATCGTTGCGGTTGTGGGTCTAGTTTTAGTATTTAAAACCCAATGAACATTAAAACATATATTTTTCTTTCGTTTGGATAAATAAAAGGAAGGAGATGTAATATGTTTTTATGCGAATCAAAAGAAACAACTAATTATGAAAGAAAGAGCAAATACGGAAAGTGTGTTTCTTATAATAGAACAAAAACTCTAACACATTGGAAATGCGACAATTGCGGCGAAGAATTTTCTAAAATAAGAAACGGAATATACGATCCTAATGCAAAATCGTATTGTAAATCTTGTATATCTAAAATTGGACTTAATAAATTAGCAAGTCTAGCAGGTTACGAGTCAAAAGTAAAAAATATATTTGAACCTAAAGTGGGTTCTGTAGTTATAGATAAAGAGGGGTATCCTCAAATATATATAGGAAAAAATTATCCCTATAGAAATGGCGGCTATACACATATTAGAGAACATCAGTATGTAATGGAAATACACCTAGGAAGAAGACTAGAAAAAGGCGAGATAGTTCATCATATTGATGGTAACAAAAGAAATAATAAACTAGAAAACTTATACCTAACAAGTGTAGAAGAACACAATAAACTTCACGCAGAATCAGAAAGTATTATATTTGAACTTTATAAAAGAGGCGTTGTAGGGTTTGATAGGATTACAGGTAGATACTTTCTACACGAGGATAAATTACGAAAATGCGGTTGCGGTGAAAGTTTCGCTGTTTAACATATCCTAATTATTTGACAAACACTCTTAATTGATCTAACATTTATAAATGTATACTCCAAAATATAACTATATTAACTTTAACCGTGTAAATTATGATGGTAAACGTCACTATGAAACACCTACAGGTGCATTACCTTCAGTTACAACAATATTAGATGCTACTAAACCTGAAGAAGAAAAACGTGCGTTATTTGAATGGAAGAAACGTGTAGGAAAAGAAAAAGCACAACACATAACTACTGAAGCAGCAAATCGTGGTACAAAAATGCATTCGTATCTAGAACATTTTGTAAAAAATGGGATACAGCAACCAAAAAGCACTAATTTTATGCATCATCCTAGTTGGGATATGGCAGAGCAAATTATTTTAGGTGGGTTGAATCATTGTCAAGAATTTTGGGGAGTTGAAGTACCACTTTATTATCCTGATTTATATGCAGGAACTACTGATTGTGTTGGAATTCATAAAAACATACCTAGTATTATAGATTTTAAACAATCTAATAAAGTTAAAAAGAAAGAATGGATTGATGGTTATTTTTTACAGTTAGTTTTTTATGCCAATGCCCATAATGAGGTACATGGTACTAACATTAAACAAGGTGTTATAATGATGTGTGTAAAACCCGATGAAAATACTAAACCATTATATCAAGAGTTTATTTTGGCAGGTGATGATTGGAAAAGATTCAACCGAATGATGTGGGATCGTTTAGAACAATACTATACAGAAAAACAAACGATTCAAGTAGCATAGTTTGAATAAATAAGTATATCACTTTAAAAGTTATACTATGTCTATTATTCAAATTAGTAAAATCCAAGTAAGAACAGGTAATTTAGTTGATGTACCTCAGCTAAGTGCAGGTGAATTTGGTTGGGCAGATGATGAGCGCAGACTATTTATTGGCAATGATTCAAACCGAGTAGGCGATCCCGATCCAAATAACACTGAAATTTTAACAACCTACAGTCCTATTGAACTCAGTGGTAACGTTACAATTGCCAATGTTGAAAATTTTCATGTTGGTGGTGGTAACAATGGTTATTTTTTGCAAACTGATGGTAATGGAACTTTAGTATGGAGCGCACTACCTGGGACCTCTAACATTACCATAGCAGGTTCGAATAATCAAATACAATATAATGTAGGCGGAGCATTTAATGCAAGTGCTAATTTAAGGTATTTTGATTCAAATACAACATTGCAGTTAGGCGGTGGTAATGGTAATATTGTAAGTTCATATTTGTCTATAAATGTTTCATCAGAATTTGCAAATGCTCTTTTCACAGGTAATCTTAGATTATCTAATACTGATCAAAATACTTTTGCAGTTGGTAGCTTAGCAAATACAGGAAATTATGTAACTATTGGTAGTGGACAAATATTTGGCAATCGAATTACAGTAAATCAAGCCAACGTAAATGCTAATATTATTGCTAATACTATAACAGCTAATTTAGTGCTAAGAGCAGCATCTGATTTGATCGTTAACGATGGTACATGGTCAAATTCATCAGGTGAACTTATTGTTGCTAATTATAATGTTAGAGCAAACGGTCTTGGTTTATTGACCACAGGTTATATTAACGCTGCAGGTGCCATTTATGGTAATAGTTTTACAGGAAATACTTTAACTGTTAATACCTCAGCAAATATCAATAATGTTATTGTAGCCAATGGAGATATTACTGCAGCAAATATCAATTCAATTGGTGGAGTGCTGACGGGTAATGGAAGCGGTTTAAGTGCATTAAATGCAAGTAATATATCATCGGGCACGATACCAAGTGCACGTTTATCAGGTAGTTATTCTATAAACGCAAATAATGCAAATACTGCAGGAACAGTTACTACTGCTGCTCAACCAAATATTACGTCAGTTGGTACGTTAACATCTTTAGCGGTTGGTGATGTTACATCAAGTGGTACAGTTACTGCTGATGATTTAATTGTTTTAAATGGAGCAATTGTTTCAGGAAATATTACACAAACAGGTAATACGAGTATAAGTGCTGCTCTTTCTGTTGGTGGAAATTTAACGGGTACTGATGCTACATTTAGTAATACAATAACTGCGGCTACATTTGTTGGTAATGTAACTACACCATCTATTGTAAATGGAAATAGTAATATTACTATATTTTCTAATGGTGATATACGTGTCAGTAGTTTTAGTCAAGCAGATATTATCTCTATTGTGTCTAATGGTATTACTGCTACGACAACAATCGCCAACAGTTTAACAGTAGTTAGTAATGTCAACGCAGAAAATTTTGTTGGTGCATTAGCAAATGGTACGAGTAATGTATTAGTAGCAACTAATGCGAATATTAGTATTAATGTTAATAACAATAATGTTGCTAATTTTACTGCTACACAAGCTAATATTTTTAATAATTTAGTAGTCAGTGGAAATATCACTGCAACTAACTTAATCGGATTGTATGCTAATGGCAATAGTAACGTATCTATTCCCGCAGTCAATGGTAATGTTAATATTAGTGCAATTGGTACACCTAACGTAGTTGTTGTATCTAATACAGGTATAAACGTTAGTGGTGTATTAAATTCAAGTAATACAATATCTGCACCTAATATTACAGTAACTAATACATTAACATCAAATTTATTGACAGGGGTGTTAACAACTGCTTCTCAACCTAATATTACTGCAGTTGGTAATTTAGTAAATCTTATTGTAAGTAATACGATTTCAGTAGGAAGCAATGTTACAGCCAATATTTTAATAGCAAACAATGGCATTTATGGTGAATTACAAACATCAAGCCAACCATACATCACAGAGATTGGACAATTATCTAATTTAACGATTGGTAATATAACTGACTATATTGAATTATATGCTAATGGTGACGTACAAGCTACGGGTAATGCTGTTATTGGTGGTACGTTAACTGTTACAGGTAATGTTGTTGTTACAAACTTAGATCTTGCTAGTGGTTTTACTGCAAATGGCAATATTGTTGCAGATTATTTTGAAGGTAATGGTTCTGCATTAACGGGTATAAAAGGACCGTTATTTTTAGCGTACAATTCTGTAAATCAAACATTAACTGCAGGTAACGTTGATTTAATTTACAACACAACTACTGTAAATGATGATAATTATTATGATGAAACAACAGGCGTATTCACTCCATTAGTAGAAGGATTTTATCAAGTAAATGTTGTATTAACTCCTGAATTAGCATCAGGTGTGGCAAATGGTTCTTTCTACATATTATTAAAAAAGAATGGAACAATTATTGCTAAAAGTCCTAAGGTAGCACAAACACCAACATGGGGAATTGTTGGATCGACTGCAATTTCTACCATGGTTTACATGAATGGAACAACCGATGAACTTATTGCTACTGCTGTTAATTCGGTAACAGGTGGTGTATGGCAGAGTGAGATATCTACTACAAATTATTTTCAGGCATTTTGGATTAAAAGTACTTAACAGTATTAAATGAATATTTTTCAATGCTCATTTCATCAACGATTACGTAGTTGGAGAGACTTACGTTTATCGATAAAAGACTTACCAATACAAGAAAAATGCGTTAGAATAGATGAATGGTGGCAGATGGCACCATTAATAACTCATTATTTACATCCTTTAGATTATAATAATTGGCCTGATCCATGGACTTTATTATCTGAAAATATGTATTGCATATTGACTAGAGCATTAGGAATTGTATATACTCTTAAAATGAATGGAATATATAACATAAAATTACTAATAGCTACTGATTCACAAGCTGAAGAAATACCCATAGTCACAGTCGATGACGCAAAATATGTACTTAATTATTGGCCTGGGATGGTTCTAAATAATTGTTTCAAAGATTTCACAGTCAAGCGTGAAATATCGCTATCTTTTATAAAATTAAAATAATTTAGGATGTAAGAATGACAATCAATGTAATAAAAAGGGATGGGACAAGTGTCCCCTTAGATATCGCAAAAATACAAAGACAAGTACAAAATGGATGCCGTGGAATAGATAATGTTAGTCCTAGTATGATTGAGATTCGTGCACAAATACAATTTACTGATGGTATGTCTACAGAAACAATTGATAAATTACTATTAAAAGCAATGGTAGATTTAATCGATGAATCTGAAAATCCTGATATTAATAACGTAAACTACCAATATGTTGCAGGTCGTCAACGTGTTTCTATGTTACGTAAAGAGGTATATGGTAAATATGAACCACCACGTTTATACGATATTGTAAAATCCAACGTAGAACTAGGAATGTATACGCCTGATTTATTATCATGGTATACAGAACAAGAATGGGATACTATTGAATTATTCATAGACCATGATAAAGATCAAAAATATACATATAGTGCAATCGAACAACTATGTCAGAAATATTTAGTACAAAATCGTGCTACAGGTAAAATTTACGAAACCCCTCAAATTAGATATGCCATTGCAGCAGCAACAGCATTTCATAAAGAACCACAAGATAAAAGATTAAAATATGTAAAGGATTACTATGAATGTGCGTCAGATGGTCATTTCACTCTTGCCACCCCTGTGCTTGCTGGGCTTGGCACTACTACTAAACAATTCAGTTCTTGCGTTCTTATCAGTAGTGATGATACCCTTGATAGCATATTCGCTGCAGGAGAAATGATGGCAAAATATGCGAGTAAACGTGCAGGTATTGGATTAGAAATTGGTCGTATACGTCCTTTAGGTGCACCCATTCGCAACGGAGAAATAAAACATACAGGGTTAGTACCATTCCTTAAAAAATGGTTTGCTGACTTACGTAGTTGTTCACAAGGTGGTATTCGTAACGCAAGTTGTACCGTTACAATACCTATATGGCATGCACAATTTGAAGATTTTATTGTACTTAAAAATAATCAAGGTACTGAAGAAACACGTGTTCGTCAAATGGATTATAGCGTAGTTATTAGTAAATTATTTTGGCGCAGATATAAGGATGGAGAAAATATCACGCTGTTTGATCCACATGAAGTACCTGATTTATATGAAGCATATTATCGAGATACTAAAGAATTTGAAAAGTTATATGTCAAGTATGAGCATGCTAAAAATATTAAGAAAAAAATCATTTCAGCAGAAGAAATCTTTAAGAATGGCATATTAAAAGAAAGAACCGATACAGGAAGAATATATTTTGTAAATATTGATAATGTTATTAATCAAGGATCTTTTGATACTAAAACAGATCCTATCTATCAATCAAATTTGTGTCAAGAAATATTATTACCTACAAAACCATTTCAGCGTATCGAAGACCCCAATGGTCGTATAGCGTTGTGCACATTAGGTAGTATTAATTGGGGAGCATTTCGTAATCCACAAGACATGCGTAAGGCATGTCGTGTATTAGTTCGTTCATTGAGTAATTTATTATCGTATCAAGATTTTCTTAGTGTTCAAAGTCAATTAGCCAATCTTGATTTTGAACCATTAGGTGTAGGAATTACTAATTTAGCGTATTGGCATGCACGTAGAAACTTCAAATATGGTGCCCCAGACTCATTAGCTGAAGTGAAGCGTTGGATCGAACATCAATCATTCTATTTGACTGAAGCTAGTGTAGAACTTGCTGAAGAGCGTGGTTCGTGTAAACGTAGCCAATATACTTATTATGGTCGTGGAATATTTCCATGGGAACGTAGGGCATCAGGTGTTAACGAATTAACTGATTTTACACCAAGTATTGATTGGGAACCATTAAGAGCTAGAATGAAGAAATATGGTATTCGTAATGCTACATTAATGGCAATTGCGCCCGTTGAAAGTAGCTCAGTAGTATTGAACAGTACCAATGGTATCGAAATGCCAATGGAATTAATTAGTGTAAAAGAAAGTAAAGCAGGAAGTTTTGTACAAGTTGTCCCTGAATACAAACGATTAAAAGGTCGTTATCAACTTATGTGGGAACAAACAGATTGTGTTGATTATTTAAAAACAGCAGCAGTTTTAGCAGCGTATATTGATCAAAGTATAAGTACAAACACTTTTTATAATCCTGCATATTATAATGATGGCAAAGTTCCTGCTACATTGATAGCGAAAAATTTAATGTTGGGTATACATTGGGGATTAAAAACTTATTATTATAGTTTAATCAATAAAATGGGTGCAAAAGCTGTATTAAAAGATGATAATATCACATCATTTACGCCTCTTATTGAATCAGAATTAATTGAAGAAGATTGTGAAGCATGTAAACTTTAGGAGTTATGATGAAAGAAAAAGAAGTAGAATTATTAACCGAAAGATTAAATCAGTCAGTGAGTGATATAAACGGAATCATTGATTTATTGTATAAAAAATACAATGTTGAAACTATTTTGTATTATGAACATAATAATGGTACGGGTAAATCTTCTCAATTGAAAACACTTAGAATAACACAGATAGTGGATTATTTAAAATAAAATGTTAGAAACATGTTGTGACATATTAGTTGAAGCGTATAATAGAAATTGGATAACAAGTCGTGATGGAAACATTTCTATACGTTATCATGATCGAAATCATTTTTATATTACGCCAAGTGGAGTACGTAAACAAAAAATGCAGTATGATATGTTTAAAAAAATTCGTATTGCTTGTAAAGGAATAACTGAATATCCCGAAGTCATTGAACAAAATGATATTAGTGGTAATCTACAGCCTAGTGGTGAATTACCCTTACATTTTGGGTTACAACGACAAATGGGACAACATAGTGAAGATATTAGAGTAGTTGTTCATGTACATCCTACTTACATTATAGCTGCAATGCATGCAGGTATTATATTACAAGATTTAGTAAAAAGCTTCCCTGAACTTAGTAGATATACCAAAGTTGCACCTAATGTAGGTGATGTTCCACCAATAAGTCAAGAATTAGGTGATGCATGTCATGAAGCATTAGGATTAGATTTAAATGGTTTTATAAAATATGACATTGTTGGTATTAAGGGACATGGTGTAGTAGCAGTAGATAGTACACCATGGAGAGCATTTGAACATATTGAACGGTTAGAACATATATGTAAAATAGTGTTAGCAAGTGGAGTGCATAATAAATTTTAATAATGGATTGAAAGATGAGTAAAGAACAATATAATTTAACAACGAAAGTAGATTACCTAAATCGTAGAATGTTTTTGGATGGTGCAGTAACTGTACAACGTTTTGAAGAAGTTAAGTATCCTAAAATTGCAAAGTTTGAAGAAACTGCACGTGGATTTTTTTGGGTTCCCGAAGAAGTAACGTTGACTAAAGATAAAATTGATATGAAAGATGCTACTGAAGCAATCAAACACATATTTACTTCTAATTTACTTCGTCAAACTGCGCTTGATAGCATACAAGGTCGTGCACCATCACAAGTTTTTATGCCTGTAGTAAGTTTACCTGAATTAGAAGCATTGGTTAATAATTGGTCATTCTTTGAAACTAATATTCATAGTAAAAGCTATAGTCATATAATTCGCAATATTTATGGTGTACCCAAAGATGTATTCAATACCATTCATGATACTCAAGAAATTATAGATATGGCATCTAGTGTAGGAAAATATTATGATGACTTACATAGATTGAATTCACTTAAAGAAATCGCTGATCCTACTAAAGAAACAGTTTTAGAACCTGTACATATTAAAGCAATTTGGTTAGCATTAAACGCAAGTTATGCATTAGAAGCATTTAGATTTATGGTGTCATTTGCGACAAGTTTAGCTATGGTCGAGAATAAAATTTTTATTGGTAATGGTAATATTATTAGTTTGATATTGCAAGATGAATTGTTACATACTGAATGGACAGCATGGATTATTAATCAAGTTGTTAAAGATGATCCAAGATTTGCAGTAGCGAAAACAGAATGTGAACTTGAAGTTTATATAATGTATCAAGATGTTATACGTGAAGAAAAAGCATGGGCGGATTATCTTTTTAAGAAAGGACCTGTTATTGGATTGAATGCTGATATTTTAAAAGAGTTTGTTGACTACACTGCTTTTTTAAAGTTAAAAGATATTGGTATTAAATATCAAGACGGTCATCCTAAGAGCAACCCAATTCCTTGGTTTAATAAACACTTAAACGTAAACAAGAAACAGGCTGCTCTACAAGAAACAGAAAGCACAAGTTATGTTATTGGTGTAATGAGTGACAATGTTGAAAAGGAATTACTGCCTGACTTATAAGGCATATATGGATTTAAAACTTGCTAAAAAAATAATTAATAGTATAAAGTGGAGTATGAACAGAAACAAAATAAGTCATAGACCTATTAAAAATATAACAATTACTCCACAGGATATAGTTGATATTTATAATAATCAAGATGGAAAATGTTATTGGACTAAAGTTATTTTAGACGAGCAATTTAATTATATACCATATCATCCACTTGCAATTAGTGCAGATAGAGTAGATAATAAAAAAGCTTATGAAAAAGAAAATATTGTTTTGACAATGAGAATATTAAATTTAGGTAGACGTGAATTTCCTGAAAAAGAATTTCCCAAAGTTATAGAACAATTAATGGAAAGTTTTGCTATAGAATATAAAATAAAAAAGGATAAGAATGAAAGCAATCGTATGGAGTAAGTATCATTGTACATTTTGTGAACAAGCCAAAGCGTTATTGTCACAAAAAGGTATTGAATTTGAAGAGCGTAAAATTGGTGATGGTTGGACTAAAGAAGATTTATTAAGTGCAGTTCCAACCGCCCGATCAGTGCCTATTGTATTCTTAGATGATGAATACATTGGTGGATTTGAACAACTTAAACAGAGGTTAATGTGAATATTAAAATAAATGAGATTTATACATTTAAAATGAATAGTGGTGAAGAACTTGTCGCTAAAGTAGTGGAATTTGGTGAAAAAGACAATTACCTTATTATTAAAGATCCTGTGAGCATTGCTCCTGGGCCGCAGGGGATGGGTCTTATACCAAGTATGTTTACTGTTGACCATGACAAAAATATTATACTAAATACTAATAATGTAGTGTTACATGGCGTAACTGAAGATGCAATTAGGTCAAAATACATTGAAGCAACTACAGGTATTGCCACACCAACACAAAAGAAAGTAATTTTAGGATAATAATATGCCAGCATTAAGCAGAAAAGGTGACAAAAATCAAGAAGGTGGAGCGATTATTCGAGGTTCTGAGACTGTTTTCTGCAATGGTATACCTGTAGGGTTACACGTGAGTGATATTACTCCACATCCTACTGATGAACGACATAAAAAAGCATTCACCACTTCTGCTAGTTCAACAGTAATATGTGAAGGATCTGCTGTACTTAAAGTAGGTAGTGGTAATAGTTGCGGTCATAGTATTATACAAGGTTCTAGTAACGTTTTTGTACCATGAGTTATACAGGTAAGTTTACACCATTACAACTTAATGTTTTAAGTGGTTTGTTAAATAATGAGGGTTTAAATATAAATCCTACAGTGAGTGGTTTTCAAGGTGTATACGATCCTACCACTATTAACGTTTATACCCCAGGCTCTTTAGTCTCATCAACTGTTTTAAAAGATTTAACAGCAGCTTTGCCATTATTATATAGTGTTGTTCAATATACCACATTTCGTGGGTTACTAAATATTGGAAGTACTACAATTCCTGCTTTAGGTAATAGTAGACCTGCTGACTTTATAAGAACTTATCCTGGTCCCTCTGATCCATTCCCTCCACAAGAACCATTAGTATATCCACAATATCCTAGTCCAACTTCGTCACCATGGAGTGCAACTGCTAATATAGATAATTACGCTTGGTTAACGGGTTGGACTAAAGATGATTATACATATGCAACTATTTTTAATCCTAACGCATATAGTGAGGCAGATAATTATTTTCAATATGGTTACATTGCTTGTCACGCTAGAGAAGCATATTATGAATTTTGGAATTTAAAAACAGAAGCAAGACCTAATCATTATTTAAGATTATGCAGAAGTATTGGTCAGCATAAAAGTTGGAGGGATATGACCAACCAAACAATTGCAAGTTTTAAAAATACAAAAGGATTTTTAGATGGTTCATACTCAAATATAAATGATTTAACAACATCTGATTTAGCAGGAGTTAGCTTAGCTTTTAAAGCATTTGGTAATGATTTAATTGCCTTAGGTAATACTATAAATTTAGCTGATATTGAATATTTTGGGCAAGCAGATAAGTTACTATTACAACTTCAAGCTACTAATGCAATTACAAACTCATTGAAATTAGCTCTATTAACACAAGGATTGTCAACGGAAGAAATTAATAATATATTAATTAGTAAAATTCCAGCAACCTTTACACAAATGAAACAAATTTATGATGCTTTTTTACTAATTCAGAATACAGATTTAGATGAAATTAAAATAATTACTAATTGTCAAACTAAAAATTTGACATCACTAGCTGATTTATTAAATGTTAAAAAAATGTTTCCAAATTCTTATGGTAGTATAACAGTACCAAGATGGAGTTTAGACACAATTTCAGTTAAAATTTATGATTTTATTTATGTTGATGGTGGTGTTAATACACGAATTATTGATCATAGTGAATATTTAGGTGGTTCATTACCGCCTGAAATTGCAATTCCCGCTGCATCATTTGCTTATACATTACAACAAATAAGATATTTAAAGCAAATGAATTTTGAAAGATTTGCTCAATCTGTATCACAACTTGAAATAACAAATCGAAATTTACCTTTAATTAATAATAATGAAGGAGTACCTGGATCAAAGATTGCAGCAGACGATGCACTTTATTTGACTGCTTTAGGTAGCGGAAATAGTGGTACTTATACCATGATTGATTTTATTGGTAGTATTAGTGGTGATCAATATAATGTATTATATGCTAATATTATTCCATTAATTAGAGAATTACAAACATCACTTTTATTTCAGATTTACAAAAACATTTATGATATGGCGATAAGTACGTTTAATTATGGATTAATATTCAATCGTACAACAAGAAATGATCTACCATTTCCTAATCCTCCATATCCTCCTCAACCCGCAGGATCAACATCATTAGAAATGTCATCAGTTTTGGGGTTAGTTAAAAATCAATATGTATATGGTGTTGGTATTATTACCGACACAAGAATTACTAATATTAGTGGCAACATTATTAGTTTAAGTAATGCTACAACTGCTCCTTTATCATCAAATACAAGTTTACAGTTTAGAAATGAACCAGGTATTATCTACGAAACTAATCGAGCTAATGTTGAAATTACAAACATTACAACTTATGCGGGTGATCGAATGCAATTGTTAAATTTTTTGTGGAATTCTATAGGAAACTTATTAAGTTTACAGCAGCGTGCCATTGTTTTTAGTGCACCAAGCCCACAACAAATTACTCAAGGAACAAACCGAAGTGACTTTTATGAATTTGTTAGATCTTTACCAAATTGGGCTACAGAAACTGAGTACAAAGAAATCGCTAGATCAATTGAAAACATTGCCAATTTAAATACGTTAGCAGGACAAAGTATAGTTGGTGTTATGCGTGAAGCACGAAATGCATCAAGACTTTCTCAAGTTGGGGGTGTTTTATATAACGATGTAGATGATTTTCTAGTAACGCAAACGGCTAGTGCTAAAGCTGTAGTTACAGACGGTAAAGTAACAAGTGTTTCTCTAATTAATAACGGAAGCGGATATGATATTACGAACCCACCAAAAATATATATTAATGGAATATTACCACCAAATGGTATAGCTCCAATTCTAGAACCTGTATTGACCGAAATTGGTTTGCCATTAAACAATCCATCTATTTCAGGTAGTGGTGGTTTGCAAAATCCTGCTGCAACAATAACAGCTATAAACATAGTGAACCCAGGATCAAATCTTCCTAATACAAATCCCGATGGTAGTGGGGGTATTGACATTGTTATTCAAAACCCTCCCGAACCTACCAAAGAAGGATTTCCCACCACTCCAGGCGTTATTCCCAATTATGATGTGATAAATACTATACCACCTGAATTAGTTAGTCCACCATCTTCAAGTTATACTGTTGAGGAGGCAATAGAAGATGTGACTATATGTAACTGTGAATGTTGGCTTGTTTGACATTTATGTTATAATCATAGAAAATCTATAGTAAGATTTTCAGTAAGAAAGGAGTTAATAAATGCTTATATTAAGCAATATAAGACTAATTTCCTTATTGATACCGTTGGCACTAGCTTTACAGTTGTATCAACCGAAATTATTCAATAGTAAAATTGGAAATGATTCGTTAGAGTATGTTGCAGAAGAAATTTCTACTAGCGTAAAAGAAGTGTCTAACGTCGTTAAAAATAATCCCATAATAAAAACTATCACACAAGATCAAATACGTTGTTTAGCTACCAATATATATTATGAGGCAGGCAATGAACCTTATCAGGGTAAGGTGGCTGTTGCACGTGTTGTTATTAATCGTGTATTACATGGTTATGGTAGCACACCATGTAATGTAGTTTATGCTCAACATAATATACCTGATCCTAAGCAACCTGCAATCTATAAAAAATTGTGTCAATTTAGTTGGGTATGTCAGGGTAAAGTTACACCTAACATTAATAGCAATTCATATAAAAAAGCAGAAGAAATTGCTCGTAAAGTATTAATTGAAAACTATGGACATGATTTACTTCCAAATAATGTTCTTTATTTTCATGCAACTTACGTTAATCCACAATGGACTTACCGTAAGTTAAAACGTATTGGCAATCATATTTTTTATACTAAAGGTAAAGAAAAACCAACTGAAATTAACGATACTAAGGAAATATAATATGAAAGATTATAATAAAAACTTCCTTATAGGACTATTAGGTTTAACTTTTTTTGTTTTGATATTAATTGGTTCACCGTTGGCACTAATTTGGGCATGGAACACATTATTTTTTAAATTACATTTTATTGAATTTTCATTTGAAAATTGGGTAGCAGTATCTATTTTTATGTGGGCTTTTGGTTTGTTAAAACTTGACTTTACAAATTTAAATAATAAAAATGGACATTAAAAATAAACCTAATCTAGAATTTGACATTATACGCACACCTTGGATGGTTGAAAAAATACAAAACAGCAAGGTGTATGCCCAAAATTTGTACGCAGCAATATGTAATAATCGTTTTTTTAAATTAGATGATTCTTTTGCCATCATTAAAGATGAACAAAATTGGTCAGCATCTTGGAGATATGCAGGACAAATTGTTTCAAACTTAAGGATAGGAGAAGATTACCTTGATTATTATTGCAGTGGTATACATTGGCTAGATAATCATTCTAATATTTCATCTGCCTATACTACAGCAGTTAGTGGATTTGTTGAAGAAAGTATGGTAACCGATGAAATAAGAGATGATTTATTAAAATTAGGATGGATGGTAAAATCATATGATTAAAATAAATCATTATAGTTTGTTGTACTTCCAATAATATTTCCAATTATATTTCCCCAAGATATTGAATTTTTAGTTTCGGGTAAAATATAAGATATAATTTTGTGTTTTTCATGATTAAATATATAACTTGGCAAATTATCCCACCCATAACTTCTTGTTCTTAATTCAAATTTACCTAATCCTAAACTATTATAAATTTTTTGTTTCAGTACAGGAACTAGTGCATGCCCATTAAAATTATTAAAAAAATTATCTTTATGTGCATTTAAAAGTATAGAAACACTGTCTATACTATTACCTAACATGTTTCCAATCCCATTTATACTCTTTTCTTTCATATATAAATCATAACATTGATAATCATATTTAAATGGACTTAATAAAGGTTTAGTAATCCAAGGCCATGGATAATCTCCTCCCAATATTGGATATGTATGACACTTTTCTATTAACCAAAAATGACTAGCCACATGAAATTGGTTAATTTTATATATTTTTAAATAATTTAGATATTGAAAATTATTAAAAAACTTTTCAATATCTAAATCAAAAAAATATTGTTTTAAATGGTTTTCCCTACAAAATTTTTCACTATAATACAAATCAACTATATTAATAGGATATCCATTTTTTATTAAACGAAGTGTAATTACACTAGTTGGTATTTTTTGTGTAATTAAAAACTTTAACACTAGTTCACTATCAAGTCCTCCACTATATAATAATTCACAAGTTCCTCTATAGTCGCCTAAGTTTTTGTAAAATGCTTCAGTAATATTTTTAGATGTTATTTCTTGATCACGGATCTCGCAATGATAAGTTGCTGAATGAGTTGAGTTATAGTAATTGTGTGTATGTTTACAAAATTCTCCAATACCACTAAACCAAATATTATTAGTATCCATAAAATTAATAAATATCTTAATGATTATATTTACTCCAATTAATTTGCCTATAGTAAAACCTGATAGTTGGGATATATTTTGGAATATTTGGAATAAACACAGTCGAATATTAGTTAAAGAAAAAATTAATACTAAAACTACCCCTGCATTAGTAGGAACTAAAAATGTTTGGATTGGTTTAGATATTTTTAAAAAATTTGACATTCCTTTAGTATATTCAGCACCTTATTTTGATATAAAAGATTCTTTACCAAACCTATTTGAGTCATTAAATAATTTATGCACTAATTTACATACTATAAGATTAGTTCAAAGTATTACGGATTTTGTGGCACATACGGATGATGACTTAGATAAATGGAGTTTAAGAGCTTTTTTTCATGGGGAAAATGTTTCAGAACAATGGTACTTTACAAAACCATACGATAGAAATGGGCAAAGATATTATATTGAAATGCCAAACGACACTAATTGGTTTATGTATAATGACAAATATTGTTGGCATGGGACAGATTTTGATTCTACCCGAAAAAAAATAATACTTCAAGTATTTTGTTTTGGATCACCTAATGTTGATTATTTGACTTCAAGCATAGAAAAATATAAATTATATACTATAAAATTTTTATGATTGTTGGATCTACTTCTACAAATATAGCTATTATTACAACATGCTCCGCAGTATTGTCAATATTAGGTTTTTTCCACTTTAATTTTACTATTAGTAATTGTTTAATTTTTATTTTAAGTTTTTACGTTTTAAATATTTTAGGTAATTGGTTAATGTTACATCGTTACTATTCTCATAAATCTTTTGAATTTAAATACGATTTTATAAGAATAATTTTAACATTTTTCACTATTTTAAGTGCAAGAGGAAGTCCTATAGGTTGGGCATATATTCATAGGAAACACCATAGATTTAGTGATACAGAAAAAGATCCTCATAGTCCCCTACATTTAGGATTAAAATTGTTTGGTTTTCAACATTATAAAAGTATGGAATCACAAAACATGGAACTATTTTTAGTTAAAGATTTAATGAATAAAGAACAAATTTTTATACATAAGTATTATGTATTGTTATTATTATTTTGTATTATACCTATTAGCCTTTATAGTGTGGAATTATTTTATTTTTTATGGATACTACCAATTACCATTGTTCATTTAAGTCAAAATTTGTTTAATTATTTTGGACATACGTATGGTTATAAAAATCATATTACTAACGATAATAGTAAAAACAATTTGTGGTTGTTTCCTTTACTATTAGGTGAAGCTTGGCATAATAATCACCATTATAATCCAAAATTAAATACAACAAAATTTTTAAAATATGAGTTTGATCCATTAAATATTTTTATACGGTTAGTAAAAAAATGAAAGAGTCTGATTTTTTTATAAAATTAAATACAATGTCTAATATTACTGAAAATATTTTAAAAATAGTAAAATCATCTGATAATTCAATGTGGAAAGAATTATTTGGACTAACTATTTTTACTTTAGATATAGATCATTTTAAAAATGATAAAGAAATCTTTCAAGCTATTCAACATTTAGATTGTAAAACTAGGTTAAGCATTTTTAGAACTAATCCAAATACTTGTTATGATTGGCATTTTGATAAAATAAGACATTCAGCTATAAACATGTTAATTGATGGATTTGATAGTTTTTGTGCATTTGGAGAATATTCTCTAGGAAATACGTATAAAAATATTTATAAATTACAATATGAACCAAATTATTACTATTTAATTAATGTAAAAAAAACACATTGTGTTTTTAATTTTTCCAATAATATGAGATATATTTTAAGTATTGGGATCCCAAATACAACTTATGAGGATTCAGTAAATTATTTTGTTGAAAAAAAACTAATTACTTTATGAAAACTAGACAATTATTAGGACCTGAAGACTTTGACAAGTTTAAATTATTATTAACATGTCATAAGAAAATTGGCGGCACACAAGCATTAAATATAGAAAGTTATGAATTAATATATAGTAAATATTTTGACTTTAATGAAAACTATAAAATTTTTGGTTATTTTGAAAATAATATTTTAATTAGTTCAATAAGTTTAGCCTATAGAAATAACAACACTAGGGGACGATATTGGATGATCTCAGGCTTATTTACTACTAAAAAATATAATATATTCTCTTTTAACAATCCTGAAATTGGATTATTAATTAAAAAAGCATTTGATATTGCGGAAGAAAATGCATACTATGAATACTATTATTGTATATCTGCACAAGTATCACGTGTATACGAAAGACAAATTGACAAAAATAATTATATACCATTACAAAGATATGATAGAATTTCTCTAGATATTGTCCCAAAAAATACTGTACCATCTATAGACCTCTATTTTAAATTAATGGGCGGTAAAACAAAACCTCATGATATTATAATTAAAAAAAGAGTTTTACAAGAACAATTTCGTAAAAAAATTATTTAATTTAGTAACAATAAATATTAATATGAAAAACTTTTTTGCAAGCAGCACATTGGGTGCACAGATTTTTTTTGTAATTTCTTTAGTAAGTATTTTTTTTGCTACAATACTTTATGGATTTACAATAAAAGAACTAGGATTAATAATCTTGGGTTATTTTTTGTATGGCTGTTTAGGAGTGGTAATTACCTTTCATCGATATCTAACTCATAATAGTTTTAAGACACATTCATTTATTGTTAAATTATTTTCTATTTTAGGGTGTTTTTCGGGTACAGGAAGTCCTTTAGCGTGGGTGGCAATACATATAAATCATCATCTTAAAAGTGATAAACCTGATGACCCACATAGCCCATATTATAGGGGATTTAAAATTTTCACTTTGGATTATGTTGATAATGTTAACATAGATACAAAATGGCGTATGCGCTCTCTAGTAAAAGATAAATTTCAACAGTTTTTACATCGTTATTATTTTTTAATAAATTTAATTTATAGTATAGTATTGTTTATGTTGGGTGGGATGTACCTAGTTATATTTTTTCATTGGGCACCTGCAGCACTCACAGCAATTATGAGTAATGTAGTTAATTATTTCGGACACAAACCCAATTGGCTTGGGAGTTTTAGAACATATAATATTAATGATCAAAGCGTAAATAGTTGGTTGTGGGCTATACCAAGTTGGGGAGAAGCATGGCATAATAATCATCATCGATTTCCTAAACGTAGTTATTTTGGAGAAAAATGGTATCAAGTAGATATATCAGGATTTTTAATTAAACTTATATCAATAAAATAAACTTTTATGTTTTTAGCTCACATTAACTCAGTAAAACCTAATTCATATTATGTATTAGATCAATTTAACAAAAAAAAAGTTCTTGTAAATTCAGATAAATTTAAATTAATTTCAAATATTTGTCCACATCAAAATAGTTTAATATCATCTACTGATGGATCAGGTATTAGAGTATGCCCGTATCATAATTGGTCTTTTACAATAGATGGACAATCTATATCTTCAGGTAGAACAGAATATTATTGCAAAAATAAAATTAACTTAAAAGAAGAAAACGTTTATTTATGGAATGGATTATTGTTAAGCTCAGATGTTGACTTTTACATTACTGAAAATTTTGACAATATGGTTTTGATAGAAAATCGAATTGATGTTGTAAAAGCTGATTATCGTATTATTATGGATTTATTTTTAGATGTTGATCACATTCCATCTGTGCATAAAGGGGTTTATGATAAAATTGGAATAACAAATTTAAATGTAATGTGGAGTTATTATAACAATGGCAATGTTCAAAAAGTGGATCGAAATGCATTGTGGATTGCAATTTATCCATATACAATGATTGAATGGCAATACGGAGCATTATTCATTACCGTCGCTATCCCTAATGGAAATAAATCAAATGTCCATATATTTAAATATACAGATAAACAAAATATTGATAAATGGAAATTAAATGAAGATGTTTGGGAAACAGCTTGGTTGCAGGATAAAACACAAGCAGAATTAATTACTGAATTTCCAAAACATAATCTAGAAACACAAAAAATACATTTTAGGAATTTTTTAAAAGAAAATGGAATTAATTAAAAATAATTATTTGTATGGTACAGGAAATGGTACAACATGGCACGTTAATATTGATCCTCCTACACGCAAGGTAAAAACATATTTTGAAGAAACTTTAGAAGCTGTAAAATATGTTTATGAAAATAAAACAGGTAAGTTTCAAGTTTTATTTAGTGGAGGACTTGACAGCCAATATGTATGCGAAGTATTACTATATTTGGGAATGGAATTTGAAATAATAATTATTGAATTAAAAAATAATAAAAATGAAATTCTTAATATGCATGATATTAAATATGCATATGAATTTTGTAATTTTAAAAACATTACTCCAACCATATACGATTTGAATTTTGAACAGTTTATCGATACAGATAAAAACATACAAATAGCAGAATCAGTTCAATGTTGTTCGATAGCCATCCCTGCGACAATGTATGTAGCTGAAAAAATGGATGGTTTTACATTATTGGGCAATGATCCACCCTATATAAAATATGTACCTGAAAAAAATTATTGGGCATTACAAGAATTAGAATATATTCATAGTTTATTACGATATTATGAAAAATTTAATTTAAATGGTTGTCCTTTTTTATTATCTTATACATCTGAAATGATGCTTTCTTTTTTAATTGATCCAACAATTATGAAATTAGGAATGGGTATGATATTAGGTAAAACAGGTAGTAATTCAAGTAAATCGTATGTATTTAATAATGGATCAGGTTTTAATATGCCTGGTTATGACTTTGTAACCAAATCACGTATAAAATATACAGGATATGAAGAAATTTATCAATCTAATCTAATGAATCATCCAAATTTGCAAATATTTAAACAATACAGAGAAAAGTGGAATGGAGAATATCTTGAAAATTTTTCAGATGTAATTAATAGATTATCGATAAATCAATAATTAATTATTGATTTTTTTAAAATTTTCTACTTTTCCGATAAAGTAAGGTTTAATTTGTGTCATAAGACCTGTTTTACTTGAATTCAAGTATATTGAATCAATAGTTGAATAAAAATGTTTAGTATCAGATGTAATCATATCAAATACTCGTGTAGTGTTATGCAGATCATAAAACCATTGATCATGCTCTCCTAAAATTATTTTTGTTGGTTTTTCTGCTTGAAATATTTTAGTGTAAGTTGATGGATAAAGTATTGGAATAATGCTTCTTTCGTACTTACTATGTTTAATTCTTTTTTCTACATCGTTTAAAAATTTATGATTTTCTGTATTAACCGTATATTTACTTACATCAGTTGTTTCATCTACTGCAGCACGTGCAACAGAATGAGCTTGTTTTATGAGCAAAGCTGTACAAGTTTTTGCCCAATAAAATGGAACATTGTTAACATTAGAATATTCTCGATCAAAAACGGGTCTTGCCACATTCAATGCCAAATCATTAAAAACCATATAAACTGAATTATTATCAATAGCAATTTTTGGTTTGTCTATCCCATATACAAACCCAATTTTTAATCCTAAATCTGCTAATTTTACTAAATGTTTTTGTCGCTCTAATCTATATCTTGCAATTCCTGAAGGATGAACCCAATCTTCGCTTCTATATAGCCAATCGTCAGTTTTAAAATCTAAAATATCTTGAAAATAATCATGTAAAGTAATTTTTACTTTAGGATACTCTTTTTCGATTTGTTTAATAAAAGGAATTTGAGCATAATAAGTTTCACTCATAGTGTTTTTATGAGAAGTATCAGTATTATTATGTTTAAAGTTGCTAAGACCACTTAACGGTGCTGAAGCAATAATTTCATCAATATGTATATTGTTTCTTAAAAAAGATAAAGCAACATTTCTACTATCTGCGCCACCACTGCAAAATACTGCTAGATAATCATAGTTATCTCTAAGTTCTTTTGCTCGTTGCTCATATAATACATGTAGGGAAGTATCAGGTTCGATAGTCCAATTTACTTTAGAATATTCTTTATCATTAAAATACCATTCTATGTTATATTTATATGGATTTGCTGCAAGAACGGCATCTATTTTATGTAAAAAAAATTGATTATTTACTTTATAAAATGAATCGTTTTCAATCATTGATAATTTAAATATGTGTTCGTGATTTCATGGGATTATGTTCATCTCTTGGCCCATCTTCACTATCGGGATGAAAAGCTACTAAACTCATATGGCTATTATTAGTTTTGAATCTATGTCTAGCATATCTATCTAAAATAAATACATCACCTTTTTCTAAATTGAATTTTTCATCTGTTGTTTCAGCAATACCACGTCCTGATGTAATAAATCCTATCCTTAAACTTGGATGTGTGTGAAAAGTTTGATTAATATTTTTTGGGAAATATAAATAATTTAGACAAGGATCACCATTTCTAGGCGGACTTATAATATTACTGTTGCTACAACCATCAATATAAGATAAATTACCCACTAAACTTGCATTTAAAATTGCCATATATTGTTCAGCAAAACAGAAACCTGGCATTTCGATGACCATTCCACCCGTAATATCATTAAGGTTAAATTCTTTTGTCGTTGTTACAGTAAATAATGAATTTTTAATATCAAAATCTTCGCTAATAAAACTTCCAAATCCTACAATAAATCTTGAATATCCGCAATCATAAAATCTTAGATTCTCACTCAATGGTATAAGATTTATTACAAAACGATCTCTTATTTGTATTGATGATTTTATTATTTGAAACATATTAACCTTCTAAATTTAATAATTTAACACGATATTGTTGTTTTAATGCAAATAAACATATTACTGTATCTATTTCAAATGTTTTTCTATACTCAGGAAAATAAAAACTATGTAAACGTGATTTGCATGGTTCATTTGCTTTATAAATAGTTTCATAAAAGCAATTATATTTATTTTCAATTATACCATCTGAAACAAATCTCTTCCATACTTTATCAAGTGCTCGTTGATGTTTTAAATCACGTCTGCTATAAAAACTATAATAATTGTTTTGTTCTCCATGTTCCATAAGCATATACATACATTTTCCCCATACACTCATGCTAAGTTTATAATTATTCAAATCTTTTTTATTAAAATTAGAAAATTGGTTAAATGCATACCAATATTGAATGGTTGGTGGAAAATAACCACTTTGTGCACAAATCAATTCATCGTTATAAAATGCACCATAAACTAATTTATCTTTGTTATTTAAATCGTTTGAAAATTGATTAATCATAATTGAAGAATATTCTTGTTTTTTTTTAAGTCTTAATAATTTTTCATTACTATTAAATAATTCTATGTAAATATTTAAGTCATTAATATCTAATTTTCTTATTATAAATTCATTTATTTCCATTATATTTCTCTACAATGATAGATGCGCATTTACCTCCAAAACCAAAACTATTTTTTAAACCTATATTGAATTCGCTAATAATAGATACTTTAGGTAAATTAATTTTGTCACCTATACAATGTTGGAGGGTTGGTATGAAACTTATTTGGTTATTATTTATACTTTCAATAAGATAGCTTAATTCAATTAAGCCACATGCAGCCATAGTGTGTCCAATATTAGCTTTTAATGCCATAACAGGAGAATTTGGAAAATAGTCAGCAATAATATTATATTCTACTTCATCGCCATTGGGAGTACTAGTAGCATGTGCCCCTATAATATCTATATCTTCATACTTTAACTTTGCTTTTCTTAAAGCCATATCAATACTATTTCTACCACCTAAACCGTTTGGGTGTACTGCTGTATCGTGATATGCCTCAGAAGCGTAACCAATACCATTGATAGTTGCTAATATGTTGTCACCATGAGATATGGCTGTTTCTATTTTTTTTATAATAAAAACAGCAGCCCCCTCTCCCATAATAAATCCATTACGATTTATATCAAATGGACTACTTTTAGGAGGAACTCTAGTATCTAATGCACCAAGTGATTGAAACATGTAAATGTTCATTGGATCTACCATAACATCACATCCTCCTACAATAACTTGTTCATAATCATTATCATTAAGTAATTTTATAGCATAATCTAAACCCATAATACCACTTGCACATGCACTTGTAATATTAAAAGTTGCACCATAAAATCCAAACTTTTTACTTATTAAACTTGTTAGAGAATCTCTTTGTGCTGCTAAACACTGTCGTGGAGTAGATCTTTTATTACTTAACAACTGTTTTGTACATTCTAATGTGGTTGATGCACCACCACCTAAAGAACTAAAAATTAATGCTGTGTTTTTAGGATTAGGTATATTACATTCGTTTATTGCTTGTTTACAAGCATAAAATCCTATTATACTATAACGATCAAGATTCTTTTTTTCATTGGTTGAAATATATTCATTTATGTCTAACTCATTAATATTTACTTCTGCAGCATGAGTAATTTTAATTATTGAATATTCCTCTAAAGAAAAATTTGTAATTGGTTGTACAGCAATGTCACCATTAATGTATTTTTTCCAATTATTAGTTCTATTAAATCCAAGAGGATCAACTAATCCAATAGCAACAATTGCATATTTATTCATGTTTCAAATTTGATATATTATCGTGGCTATTGTTCATAAAAAATTTTTCTATTACCCAACCACAAAAATCTTTTTCATTATCTTTAATTGATAGCTTATAATTGCCAGGATATTAATTTTTTGGTTATATGTCATCTGATTATATTTTATAAGCTTTTATATCACTAGGATCGATAACGAAGATTTTTTTAACCAACCAACCACTAAAATCAAATTCACCAGGAGCCATTGCTTGATTGTATTCATTTGGTTTAGCATGGTGATTATTATGTAATCCTTCACCTAATGTATACCAATGTATCCATTTATTATTTTGACTATTATCTGTTGTTTCAAAATTTCTATAAGACAATTTTGTAGGTATATGACTCAATGTTGTCACAAATACCCCACTACCAAAGATATACCATCCAATTGGAGCAGCAATAATAAAAACAGGTATTTTCCAATTAAAGAGACCTAGTAATATAGATACAATACCTATAATAGCCCAAATCTTAAAATAGTTATGATGAACAAACTGTACCGTTGGATCTCTTATAATATCTTTTGGCAATGTTCTAACTTGTTTTACATTTCTAAACCAATCAAAAGGTTTTATTTCCCATAGCCCCAATGATTCAAAAATATTATTTTTTGGGCTATGAATATCCCTTTCTTGGTCGCTATATTGATGATGATGTCTATGACTTGTAGCATATAACACTGGACTTCCAGCACCAATTAACACACTAGCCCAACATAGGAATTTATGTTTATTCCTTGTAGTTACAAAACTACGATGTGCAAAATATCTATGCATGGCAATATGATTGGCTGGAATAACCACAATTTTAGCAACTAAAAATGATAGTAAGGTCCATAACCAATTACCAGTATAAAATCCATATACAAATGAAAATATCCAGCAAGCTATACCAATAGCCCAAATTGTTCTTAATTTATATAAATTCATATTGAATATTTTTTAATTATTGTATAATAAATTTTTTCATCAAAAAAACCAATAGTGAAAGATAATCTATTTGTTTTTATATTATGCACACTGTGAATTATATCAGTACGCATGATATTCCAATTGTTTTCAGGAAATATGATACTGTCTTGTCTTTCCAGTAAATTTAGATCCCAAACATGGGACCAAGGAGATCTAATTAAATCATTACCAAATTCTTTCCACCATAAAGTTTCAACATTTGATCCACCTGTATTAAGAATAAAACTTATACAAAAAGGTCCACGAACTTTACCATCTGTATGAGGATGTAATTGACTTAATTCATTACTATAATTTTTAATACTTTGAAATCCTATATTAAAATTTGTTTGATTAAATTCTGGGATTATTTCCTTTACATAGTCTATGTATTGATTTTCTAAAGGCCATCTTTTATATACAGCATCATTAACTTCAGTTTTATCAATTTGTAATATTTTTTTATTGCTAATTGCCTGCATATGATCTCCAACAATAGCATTTTCAATTCCATTCCTCAAATTTGTTGGCAAGGTTGGTAAATTTAAAAGAGCAAATAATTTCATATTTTAATTAAAAAGTATTTTATAAAATATCCTGGAAGATCCCATTCATATTTTTTCACTGCATAATATGGACTTTTACTATCGGCATGATGATTATTGTGTAGCCCACTACCTAACATTAAAATATTTACTAAAGTATTGTTCTTACTATCATCTTTTGTATCAAAATTCCTATAACCCCATTTATGGCAGACTATGTCTATAAGTAAACTACTAGTATGAAAAGTCCAGACTGCACTTGCGCTTATTAGAAAAACAGCAATTCTAATGTCTATTATAGCTAATGTAAAATATATTATTGTAACAATTAAAAAATAATACTTATGAAAAAATAAGTGCCAAGGTTCAATCGCTAAATCTTTAACAAGTTTAGGACTAAATTTAACTGGGATCCAATTAACCAACCAAATATTATACCATTTGTAATGCCTAGGACTTTGTGGATCTTTATTTGTATCACTATATCTGTGATGTATTCTATGTGTTCCTACCCATCCATAACTACTGCCCAAACAATTCAAACTACCTAATACAAGTAGAATTCTTTCTTTCCACAGTTGAGTTTGAAAACTTCTATGTGCAAATAATCTATGAAATCCAATTTCACCACCGATTTTTCCAAATAGAATCCATCCAAGCAAGGATACCCACAACCAACCCCAATCCAAATCTAAATAAAATAGTGATAACAATGCTAAATGATGAAATACAATTAATATTTTAAATTGTATGTCCATATTTGGTTTTTTAATATTATTAAACATTATAAAAAATTACCATTGTAGGATGAAATTGATTTTTCAATCAGTTTTTCTAATTTTGGATTATCTCTTGTGTCATTGTATATAAGAACATCAAATCTATGTTCATTACTATAGTTTTTATACGAATGTTGGTGATAACTATTTAAAAACCAAATTTTTTTTATAGATAAATTCTCAACAAAATATCTACTATCATTTTGATAATATTCTAAATCTTTAAAATGATAGCGATCTTCATGTACTTCTTTAGTAACAATATGAACTACTTTGCTATTAGTAATTATTGGAATATGCAGTATACATTGCTCAGGTGTATTATATTTTTTAATTAGTGGATCATTTTGATGACTATGCCATCCTAATGAATGTCCGCCTTCAGATTTAACTATTTTTGCCATTAACGGTTTATCTGTAATAGAGTTTATTAAGTTTAATAGTATTGGAAATCTTTCAGCAACTTCAGTATAATACCATTTTTGATCTTCAAGAGGCCATGAATAATATTCTTCTAACACTGTTTTTTCTTCGTTTTTCCATCTAGCAAAATGTTCTCTTACTATCGATGAACTTTTAAATTTATGAATTGTTGTCAATGCACAGTGTTTATATGAATTATGTAATTCTTTAAGAAAGGGTGTAAGTTCAAAGTATGGTGGATGGTAATCATACCAAACATTGTTTTTTAATACTTCATACTTTATACTTTCAAAATCAAAATTAATATCTAAAGTCATAAATGGTATGTTCTTAAGATGTTCAATTATTAGCTGTTTCATTTTTAATTAGTAAATGTTTGATGATTAGGCCTGGGAGATCAAATTCATCACTTTTATGATTAAAGTAGGGTTCGTTTGGTCGGGCATGATGATTATTATGTAAACCACTACCACCTGTTAGTATATTTACAATGAGATTATTTTTGCTCTGATCTTTTGTATTATAATTTCTGTATCCATACTTATGGCATACTATATCAATCAAATACGAACCAACATGGAATTGAATAACTGATGGTATAATAATTCCAAAAATTAATAATTTAAAATCTATAAATCCAAAAAGTAAAATTACTAAAAACGATAATGTAAAATAATATTTGTGTATGAATCTATGCCATGGATCTTTAATTAAATCAGAGATTGATCGGGGATTTACTATAAACGGTTTCCACATAATTAACCATACTTTTATAAGTGAATTAAAATAAGGACTATGTGGATCTTTATCGGTGTCGGCGGTGGCATGATGCACACGATGTACGCCACAAAAATGTAAACTACTCCCTACAAAATTTAGACTTCCTAATATTAGTAATAACCGTTCTTTCCATTTATCTGTTTTAAAACTTTTGTGAGCAAATAATCTATGGTAACCAATTTCTCCCCCTATTTTACCTATAACAATGTAAGATAAAAACGTTATCAAAAAATAGTACCATTCTACATTTGATATAAAAAATGCTGTAATAAACAGAACATGTGTTATCAATAGTAAAAATCTAATTTTAGTTAATGTGCTTAAATGTAACGACATTATTTATAAGTTATATAAATTTTTAGCCTCTTTATCAGTAATATTATAAATTTGATATATGAATTCAAATTTTTCAGGATGATTTTGAATACTTTTATTATCCTCATAAATTACGTCTAACTGAGTTTTACATTCTTGTGCAATCTCTTCCGACACAAATACTCTTTCAGTAACTAAAAGATGACTAGCTAAATATCTTTTAAATGCTTTTTGCGTACCATTTACTACATACGAATTGCATATTTCCATATACTTTAAAATATTATTTGGTTTAAAAATGTAAGGAAACAGAGCGTGTAAAGTTTCATCTACGGTACCTCTAAGAAGACTGTGGTCATTTATAACAGTTGTTGTTTTATATACGCAATAACCCATAAAAAAATTCCTATAATATATCAATATTTATTCTACCGATAAATATTGATATATTTATATTATAAAGTAAAGATGTTTTATTCAAACGTTAAAAGCATAAAAATATTACAGGTTTTAACTACCATTATTACCTGCGGTTTACTTTTTTTAAATTTTAGTTGGTATTGGTGGAGTATATCAATTTTTGTGTATTTTTTAACAGGTTGTTTAGGTATTACTATAACATATCATCGATATCTTTCTCATAAAGCATTTAAAATGCCCAAAATATTAGAATATATTTTTAGTTTTTTTGGTGCTATTGGTGGTACAGGGTCAACTATTGGATGGTTAGCAGTTCATAATGTTCATCACAAATATAGTGATAAAGATAAAGACCCACACAGTCCACATATCCTAGGTTTGAGATTAATGCTTACAAACTATAATTACAAATTTAACCCACTTGATGCTAAAGTATTGCTAAGAGATAAATTTCACATTTTCTTACACCAATATTATAATCTAATATTAATAACATGGGCAATCTTATTAATATTAATAGATATAAAAATTTTTCTATTTGTATTCGTTGTACCAATTTTTTTACAGATTTGGGCAAGTAACATAAGCAATTATGCTAATCATTTGTATGGGTATAAGAATTTCGAAACAACCGAAGGCAGTAAAAATACATGGTGGGTAAGCGCAATTACTTGGGGAGAAGGATGGCATAATAATCATCATGCAGAACCATGGTCGTATACTTTTCAAAAAAAATGGTGGGAAATTGATATAAGTGGGTATATAATATATATAATGGTTTTACTGACGGGTAACAAAGCTAGCTTATATAATTCTAAATATTAGTTATATTTTATAACTTTAATTACTAAACCACTAATATCTATTTCATACCATTTTTCACCATAATACCAACGTTTAGGATAACGATGATGATTATTGTGCCATGATTCGCCCCAACTTGGTATAGCCCATACCCAATTATTAGCACTCCTATCGTTTAAATTATATCGTCTTGATCCACCAAACCAATTGGGCATATGACCTGAAAAGTTAACTATGTTACTCATAAACACCGAGAGTACAACAGGTGCCCAATGTAGAAATATCATTAAATACCATCCACCGATTAAGTATAATAACCCACTCCAACTAAGTAATATCAAAACATAATAACGATGTAAAAAACGATGGTAAGGATCTGATATTAATTCACGCATGCGCCATTTTACAGAATGGTCCATGGGGTAACGATGAAAAAACAATTTCCAACCATAAACGTATGGTGTATGTGGATCATCTTCTTTATCACTTCGTAAATGATGTTTTAAATGTATACTTACCCATACTATACTACTGCCTGTACCTGCCAAACATCCAAATAATGTGAATAATTTTATAATCCATGGATGTGTGTTATATGCTTTATGTGTGTGAAAACGATGAAATGCTACTACAATACCCAAACAAACGTATATAAAGTAACCTAATATAGTTAATCCTACTGTTTGCCATGTAACGCCATAGGTATAAAATGCCCATATACTAGCTACACAACTTGTTGCAAGTAGTGCTTGTGTAAAATTGTTATTGCTGACATACCATTTTTGCATGTTAGTATTTATTGCTGTTCTTCCACCCATCTAATACTATTCCAATCAGGTTCATAACTCTCATCTATTTTATGATAGACAACATATTGCTTAGTGTTATTAATCTTAAGTGGATAATCAACATGAAATTGACCATTGTAAAACAAGCTATTTACATTGCGTTTTTTCTGTATGCCTAAACCACTCCGTTTAAAATAAGGTATAAGTCGTTTATTATATTCATTAAATGTTAAACACAATGTCTTATAATTTCTTTGTTTTGCCCACGCTAGTTGTAGTGGACATAGATGCCGACCAACTAAAAACTGTCCACGATATGATTTATTGACCCAAGTTCTTACACCACCAAGTGCAACATAAGGATCAAAATCTGATTTGTTTACCCCACTAATGGCAATCATTTCACCAAACTTTAATAAAGCAAATACATCACCATTATCTTGCTTAAATCGATTGCTATGATAAATTAAGTACGGTAAGGTTGATGGGTTATTTCCCCAATCATCATCCCACATATTTATATGGCTTGGTTCATCCTTTTCTTGAAATGCATCAAAACAAAATTTAAGAATAAAATTTTTATGATCAACATGAAAATTATTGTCAAATATACTTAAAGTAGTAAGCATTATTTTTTAAGAAGTTTAATAATATTACCTGCAATATCATATTCCCATGGCTGAACAGTTGTGGTATAGTTAGTACTGTTATGATGGTGATTATTATGCCAACCTTCCCCCCATAAAAACAAATTTAATAACCAACTATTTGTACTATTGTCATTAGTTTCAAATGATTTATAACCATTACTATGAGGAACTAAAATAAATGCGGCTGCAGCAAAATGCGTTAAAATAACAGGGATTGCATAAAAATATATCATTGTTTTAATACTTATTATACTAAGTAAAGTTACCCATATTAAAATTATTAATACGTAATAATCATTTATAAAAACATGTTTTTTAGTTAACAGATCCTTTATATATTTTTTTTGTATAGTTTCTCCAAAATTTATCATGATAGGCATTAAAACTTTTAATCCAACATTTTTTGGATTATGTGGATCATTAATAGTATCTGATTGTTTATGATGTAAACGGTGAATATAACTCCATCCTAATGGACTCCCACGAACTGATAATATAGCCACGATAGTAAAAAAATGTTTTAATAAATTTGTTTTAAAAACAAAACTACGATGTGCATAGTAACGATGTAAACCAATTACAAACCCCAAACAACTGAAAATAAAATAACCTATAATAATATTAAGTATATCAATTGTTGTTATATCATATGTAACCAATCCATAGATACTTAATAATAAAAAGGAACCATGTAAGATTGATAAATTTAATCCTGTTGGACGCAAATAATTCATAATAATATTTAGGTCCTAAATATTTCAATATGCAAATAATACTTTTTACAGACGTAGCAGACACTATTGGTTATGGAAAATATGCAGGTACATACAAATTAGCTACAGAATTACGATTACACAGCTACACTTGTCAAGTTATTGATGTGTTTTCTTATTATTCATGGGCACAACTTACATCTTTAGCAACCAAATTTATAACAAAAGATACTGTATTGGTTGGATTTAGTTGTACGCTAAGCGAAAAAAGAATACATGGTAAAGTATATAACTTTGGAATGGAGGATCAACGATTTGTAGATTTCCTTACTTATATAAAACAAATTAATCAAAATGTTCGTGTGGCCTTAGGTGGTGCAAGAATGAATAATATATGCCATTGGCAAGGTGTAGATTATGTTGTATTAAATAAAGCAGATCGAGCAATTATCGCTATTGTTGAACATCTTTTATACAAAAAAGAATTAATTACTCATCGTCAAAGTCCATCGTTTCTTGTAGATGGTAACGACTACCCATATAACCAAGAAGATTTTAGTCGTAGCCAAATTATTTTTGAACCTAATGATATCATTTTTCAAAACGAAGCACTTCCTATTGAAGTTAGTCGTGGTTGTATCTTTCAATGCGCATTCTGTAGATACGATCACATCGGTAAAAAAATTGGAGAATGGCAAAAAACTGCGGATACTTTACGCAACGAATTTCTTCGCAACTATGAATTATATGGTACAACGAATTACATGTTTAGTGATGAGTTAATTAATGAAAGTTTAGACAAGATGAATTTTTTGTGTGAAGTAGTGAGTAGTTTACCATTTAAGTTGCAGTATACGAGTTACGCTAGGATTGATTTAATATGGCGATACCCTCAAATGCGTGAATTATTGTTAGAAAGTGGTGCTATTAGTTTGCAATTTGGTATAGAAACATTGAATGAATCAGTAGGAAAAAAGATTGGTAAAGGATTAGCTACACAAAAAATTAAAGATACTTTAAGTTATTGTGGTGAATTATGGAAAGATAAAATTATTATGGCAAGCAATTTTATTGTAGGGTTACCCAACGAAACTGAAGAAAGTATTTGGAATACAGTAAATTATTTAGTAAGTGACGAATGTAAATTAGATATATTTGGATTTCTGCCATTGGCAATAAAAGTAGAAGATGATGGTAGAAAATCAAGTAAAATAGATCGAGATCCAAAAAATTTTGGATATACTATTGTTGCAACAAATGATTGGGATAATGGGCACATGAAATATGAAGATGCTAAAAAATTAGTACACAGAATTTGGAGAGATCCAAGAGTTCAAAAAAAAGCTAAATTTGGGGCAGCAACTTGGATTGGGAGAATTATTAATCTAGGATATTCATTAGAGGAAATTTTTATCTTATTAAATGGAAATCTTACTCAACATGAACTATCAACTTTTTTTAAAGACAAAACACTTTCAAAAAAATTAGAATATTATAACAAATTAATGGAATTATAATGATACAAGAAAATAAACTCATTGGTTTTAGTAATGCGGAAACAACTTATTTTGCATACGAATCATTGCCATTGTGCGGCATTGGTATAAACAAACATCCAATTATTTCAATGGATCCATATATTGATATTTCAAAAAATATTGAATTGCATAGTGAATGTTGTCGTGGATTGGCACAAATTGAAACATTTAAAATGGCGATGTTTCCTGGCACGGTTCATGCTTCGGAAAGTAAATTAGGAAAAATAAATTTTACTGAAATGCTTTATGATTTACAAAAATATGACGAAACAGGATTACATAAAGAAAACTTATTATGGTTAGATAAAAATAGTTCTGATCCAAAAAGAGCAATGTACAAATATATGTACTACGCAATGGGAGCAAATATTCCATGGTTTTTTGCTTATTACCTGCGTAATCAACATTTTTTGGAAAAATTAACCGAACCCGACAAATTATGGACGGATGAAGCTAAAAAATTATTTCCTAATTTAATAAAATATATCAGTACATTGCCTTTTAAAACAATTGGCAGGGTATTATTTTTTACTACTTATCCAAATGCAGGGGTTACTGCACATCGTGATTTGTACGTCACCCCACATAAAGATCAAAACATTAATTTATTTTTTGCAGGTGGTTGGAGACCAAGTTTTGTATGGGATGATAGTATTAATCAAAAAATTTATTTACCTCAAGGTGCAACAAGTTACTTCTTTAATAATCGTGATTATCATGGTGTTGATCCTGAACCTAAATTTAGATACACATTACGTATTGATGGAGTATTTGAAGATTGGCTACAAGATGAATTAGGTATGGTAGATGGATATGTTTGGAATGGTTATTTGTAACCAATCATCATATAACGCTCATAATATTTACCATTTTTGTTAAGTTGTATTGGTTTTATACCAAACATGCAAATTTGACTTAAAATAAATTTATTTTTAAATTCATTTATTGAGGATGTTGGTTGTTTTACTAACCATGGTTCTTCCTTGTTGGTTATATTTGTTGTTTGTAAACACACTAAAGTACCATTTGGTATGGAATCAAACCAACTATTATCAGAAAAATGTTCAAAACTACAATTTATTACAATTTGTGGTGGATCACTCCAATCTAATTTATTTGCATCTGCAAAAATATTATTTACAGTTATCGGATTATATACTGTAAAAGCTTCACAAATCTTTTCACTTATATTAATAGATAAATTATCAAAGTCATATCCAACAATTAACTTATAAAAATCAGGTTTACGAACATGTAACATAAAGCCAAGAACATTATACCAACTACCAAGAATCCATATTGTAGATTGATATTTGGCATAACGTTCTAATTCTTCACATAGCCATATTTTACTTAATATTTGTCCGTGACTAAACGCATCAAAATTCATGAAATTATTTACAGAATTAGATACAGTGTAAATAAATTCATGAATACTAAAATTTTAATAATGGGCTTGCCTGGCTCTGGAAAAACATATCTTGCTGAACGGTTGAAGGCATATTTAGAAATACCCCGTTCAGTTACCGAAATGCCAATTAGCAAATTAGCAAACTATGAAGTTGCACCTATGAATTGGTACCCATCCGTAAAATGGTTTAACGCAGATGATATTCGTAAACGTTATAATGATTGGGATTTTAGTACAGAAGGGCGTATTCGGCAATCATTAAGAATGGCTGACTTTGCATTGAATAGTGGAAGTGATTATGTAATATGTGATTTTGTTGCACCATTAGTAGAAATGCGTAATAATTTTAAAGCTGATTGGACAATATGGATGGATACTATTGATGCAGGACGTTTTGAAGATACTAATAAAGCTTTTATTCCACCTGACGTATATGATTTTAGAATCACAGAAAAAAATGCTGATTTTTGGGCAAAATTTATTGGTAAACATATTATAGAAGACAAACGTAGACCTAAATTTGATTGGCGTAAAGAAACAGTACAAATGCTAGGCAGATGGCAACCTTGGCATGCAGGTCATCGTGCTTTATTCGAACGTTTACTAACACGTACAGGACAGGTTATTATTCAGATACGTGATGTACAAGGTTGGCAAGGCAGCAATCCATTTACATTTGATCAAGTCAAAAATTTTATTAAAAAAGATTTAGATCCATTTTACCAAGGACAATATGAAATTATGTTAGTTCCAAACATTGTACATATTGGTTGGGGTCGTGGTGTAGGATATACAAGCGGTGAAGAAACATTTGAAGAACATATTACCAATATTAGCGCAACTCAAATTAGAAAGGAAATGGGTCTTCAATGACCTACAAAAAAACATGTATTATTTGTACGCCGAGATCAGGTAGTCAATTATGTGAAAAATTAATTCAACAAATATCACCTAATACTGTTTTGTTAGGTGAATATTTCGAAAAATGGAATCAAAATAATTATGAAATAGAACAAAATAATATTAAAAAAATTATACACATTAGCAAAAAAACAGGTTTTAGTATTGATCCAACATATTCTCAACGATTAAATTTACTACGTGATTTAGAGCAATCACTTACGATAAGATTATTTTATTTGTATGGGTACGAACCATTTAAAATAAAAACAATTATAGAAACTTTACATCAATTTGGATTTGAATTTATAATACTGTCAAGAAATAATAAAAAAGAACAATTATTAAGTTGGTTAATAGCTAAAGCTCATAGTGATTTTTATAAAGATAATAAAATTTTTGTAATCAATAATGTATTACAATGTAAAGTAAAAATATATTTAGATAACTATAAAAACATCGTAAATCAATTTATTTTTACATATAGGTATTGGGATAAAAATATTACACAATTATTCAAAAAAATAAATTATCATAGCATTGTATATGAATCTATTTTTAATGATTTACAAAAAGCTTATCAGTTTGAATTTATGCCTATTGGTGCTAAAACCATTAATGGTAATCATTTAGATTATGTTGAGAACCACAACGAAGTAAGTGATTATTTAGATAAATTACTTATTTGACAGCCAACTAATTGTTTGCTATAGTTCGTTTCACTTTGCCCCCTTAGCTCATGCATGGTTAGAGCAGCGGACTCATAATCCGTTGGTGCGTGGTTCGACTCCACGAGGGGGCACCAAAAGTAGTAAAAAATGTAAATAATGTGGCTTTTTTATATGGTTTTTTTGCAAATGTATAAATAACCATACAATAAAGTAACAAAAGTAGTTGACAAAAAAAAATTTATAAGGTAAGGTAACAAACATGCAACATCTCAGAAACATTATGTGTTTAGTAAAAGGTACGCAACCAACATGGTGTGCGTTTCCCTATGCTTGCTCATTTAGTTCTGAGGATAATAGGGGGTTGGGTTCAGTCTAATCACAGTTTGTTTATAAGATTAAATTGAACCCTAGGAATAAACCCCTAGGGTTTTTTGTTTTACGTGTGTGAGAAACGAGGTCTCAGTGGTGCACGATAAACATGCCACGAACGGTCGGAGTCTCGGTATGAAACTGTTGGCGATAACACAGGAGTAAGATGAGCAAGTGGGGGATAGCCCCACTACATTCTTAAAATAATTGGTTTACAGTTTTTTTAAGAATGTAATATTGGTATCTAGGCATCGTTGGCTGAGTGGTCTAAAGCAATCGTCTGCAAAACGATTTATAACCGCAGGTTCAAATCCTGCACGATGCTCCAATAAAAATGTATCGCTAGCTCAATTGGCAGAGCAGTGGCCTCCAAAGCCAAAGGTTCAGGGTTCGACTCCTTGGCGGTACGCCAATTTATATAAATACTATAATCATGCGTATTAAAGAATTTATTACAGAATCATCCGATAGAAAAATTGGTAAATTAATTGGTGGACAATTGTATGTGCATAAAGATTACGTTAATTCACCATTACTAAAACGTGAAATACCTTTATCATGGTATAAACTTGCTGCAAGTAAATTGCCATCTGATTTTGACTATACAGTTGTACGTTATGACCTTAAAGATGCTTCTATTGCTTTCATATCATCACCTGATTTTGATACAGCAGATGAACCAACTGTTGGCACATCCATTAAAGTGACTAGAGATGGTGACGTTAAAATTACAAAACCATTAGCTGATCCTTGGATATGGCATCACAAATGGGAATGGGTTGGTGATGATTATACAGGTTTTGATGTAGAACAAAGTAAAGCACGATCACAAAAATGGAAATCCATTGTGGGTGTTGATAAATCTGTTTCTTCTAGAATAGGTAAGAAAAGTTATTGGGATCGTGAAATTGTCCCTAAAATAAAATAAGGAGGGGCAACCCGATTGGTGACGGTACCTGTCTTGAAAACAGATAGATCGCTGATGCGATTGGAGTTCGACTCCGCCTCCCTCCGCCAATAAATAATAACATGACAATGTGGCAACTTCATCTTTATCATGGTGCTTGGTTAGCTCTATTAATTATTGTAGGTGCATTAACCTATTGGTGGGTATCATTACTCATATTCATAGCAATTTTTATATACGCATTTGTATTTGCTTAAATACTGATTGTAGCTCAGCAGGATAGAGCAATGGATTTCTAATCCATTGGTCGGGGGTTCGAATCCCTTCAGTCAGGCCACATAAAAAGATAATTTGGAACGTTGACCGAGAGGCTGAAGGTACTTTCCTGCTAAGAAAGCATCGGGGCTACAACCCTGATCGTTGGTTCGAATCCAACACGTTCCGCCAAAAAATTATAGTGTATAAAATATCTATAAATAAAAATATTCCAATGTAGCTCAGTCGGTAGAGCAGCAGACTGTTAATCTGTTGGTCCGTGGTTCGAACCCACGCATTGGAGCACAAGAGCAATGTCGAGGCTCAAACAAGATGAATGGTTGGTATTACCTAAAAAACCAAAAGTCTTGACGACATATGTAGATTCGGGGGCTAAAAGCCTACCGAATCTACTTCTAGATTATATATTGTAAATTAATGAAAACCGTACCAATAATTCAATCACGTCAATGTAATGGATGTTCATGTTGTTGCGAAGGATTCTTAAACGCAAAAATTTACGGTTTTAACATGAGTTTAAATGATGGTCCATGTAGGTTTTTGATTAGAGACAAATGTGGTATCTATCCCGTAAGACCTGAATTATGCAAAAAGTTTTTATGTGGATGGAGAGAAAATACATCTTTTCCCGAATTTATGAAACCAAATTTAAGTAACATTATTCTTTTAAATAAATATATTGAAAACTTTTTTTACTATCGAATGGTTAAATGCAACATAAAAATTAAACAAGAAGTTTATAATTGGGCTGAACAAGAATCAATGAATGGAAAACATTTTATTGGTTATGATAATGATGGTAATCCATTAATTTATTCAACAAGCGATGAGTTTAAGAAGTTAATTGAAGATAAAGGATTATTATGACACATTATTTTGGGTATCATCTTTTATTGGATTGTAGTGGATGCGAGAATATTAATGACCGCATTAATATCTATAATTGGATAAAATATTTGGTGCCCACCATTGACATGGTTGCCGCAGGTGAACCATATCTTGAATATTTACTTGAAGGTGATCCAAAACAAGGATACACATTGATGCAAGCAATCACCACGAGTAGTATTACCGCACATTTTATGGAACTTGATGGTACTGCTTACATTGATATTTTTAGTTGTAAAACATTTGATGTAGATTTGGCACAGAAGGTTATCCAAAATTATTTCAATCCAAAGAAAATTCGTGTAAATTATCTTACACGTCATGCAGATTAAAACACGCTGAAGTCGCATAGTGGCAATTGCACCTGATTTGTAATCAGGCCCGAAAGGTACGTGAGTTCGAGTCTCTCCTTCAGCACCAACCTAACTTTTATAACTATGAACATCACTGAAAAACGTGGTATGCAAGGTACGCTCAAAGTGTTTGACCGTACTGACCATGACACCTATGATACTAAAGGTAAACAAGCATTTATTAAATACTTAGATGGATTTTTACCTAAACATTTAAAGACTATAGAAAACCCTGACCAACATGGTATTGACTTATTAACCATTGATAAAAATACCAATTTAGTTGTGCAAACATGGGAAATAGAAGTGCGTTATGGTAATTGGAAAAATGATACACCATTCCCATTTGATGAAATCAACTGTATTGAACGTAAAGATCATCAGTGGCGTAAAAGCAACGAATACTTGAAAAAAATTCCACATAAGATTGCTGATAATCATGAAGTATGTTATGTACAACTTAACGCAATTTGTACAAGGGCAGTGTTGATTGATAGTCAATTAATTTTGCAATACCCACTTAAGCCATGGGCTAATCGTAAAAGTGATGGTGAATATGTACGACAAGTACCTGTTGCAAAAACCATACAAATAAAAATTGCTTGACAGCATATCCTAATTTTGCTAATATTTCTCTGTTGACAACGAAACGGAGATTATTAAATGAGTATCGTAACTATCAAGTTAGCTCCCCAAGAAGTTTGTAGGGAGTTTTATTTCGCTAAAAATAGAATCGGATTGGTCAGAGCGAACAAAGATTTTTATACACCATGCCCACCATTTTTCTCTTCTAGAGATGGTACAAATGCTGCTGAAGATGCGTTTGACCTTTCTAACAACCCATATCGTCAAGAAGAACGTATGGATGTTATTGGACGGGTTAGGTCGCTCAGTGTGGGTGATATTGTGGAAGTGGAAGTAAACGGTAAGTATGATGAATTCTTGTGCGATAGTTTTGGTTGGATAAAACTGTAAGGAGTTAAAAATGATACCTCAGTACACAATCAATGCCATTAACAATTATGTTGAAAATGGCATTATTCCAGGTGGTTTCCTCAAAGCAGTATTAACCAACGATTTGTTTGGTGCTTTAGCTCATGCTGATTCAAGTAATAAAGAAGCATTGTCTGAAATTTGCCAATATATTTACAATGAAATTCCTGCAAATTGTTGGGGTAGCAAAGAAATACTTTTGAAGTATTCCAAATCAAAATTAGTTGACAACGTATCCTAATTAACATATAATAATCTCTGTTGATAGGAGATTGATATGCGATTAAATAAAGATTTCTACAACAGCCCTGTTACGGTAACTAGCATGAGAGCAGATAATTGCTCTTATGTACAAACAGACGGTGGACGGTCTGAAAGCGGATTTACAGTTGGTAAGAAACAAAAGCGTGATTGTGTACCACGAGCCATTGCAATATTATTAAACAAGCCATATAAAAAAGTATGGGGAGATTTATATGAGCGACAGTATAAAGCGGGATATGATTTTAATCCTGACAAAGGTGTTATTACTCATGTTTGGCAAAATTATCTTGCTGAACATGGTTACAAATATTTTTGTGTAAAGAAGTCAAGAAAATATGTATTACCTAAAGACATACCAATGGGTAAAGTTTTACTACATACAAGGGGGCATATTGCCGCTTGTATTGATCATACGATTTATGACAATTGGGATAGTCGTACTAAAAAAAGTAAGCCACGTAAATTATATGGTTATGTAGTTATTGAGTAAATGGGTGGTGCCCCCTACGGCGGTCTGTAAAACCGTTGGCATTGTAAAGTAGGGAAGTTGCCTCGTGGAGCGTTACCATCACTACCCACCATAAATTCGTGATTCTGTCACCATTAAATATTATTTTATATCAAATATTTTATAAATATAGAACCTCGGTTTACACTTTTCCCGTTAGTACAAAGTGGGTATTGATATTTCCAAAATATCACGGTGCTTATGATCTACCGCAAAACCCGCCATATGGGTGCATGAAAAATCATAGGAGGATACGATACCTTCCATATAAAACATCGTTGAGACAGGGTAAACAACTCAGTTTAGGGCTAATGAGGGTTAGTAGCTAAACACTAATTTAAGTTTTAGGATGCTAACAGCAAATAAAAACATCAAACTGCTAATTTGAACCGTTAAATGCATCCTGTATAAAAATCCAAAGAGAAATTAAATGAATATATTAGTGACAGGTTATAAAGGATTTATTGGTAAAAATATGGTTAATAGTTTAAACCATAATCTCATATTGTATGATTATGGTGATCAACTTCCTGATTTTAAGAATTTAAATTTAGTTATACATTTAGGAGCAAACAGTTCAACGACTGAAACAGACGTAGATAAAATTTTTACTCAAAATTATGACTTTTCTTGCATGATATTAGACTTATGTAAAACTCATAAAGTAAATTTACAATACGCAAGTTCTGCAAGTGTATATGGTAAATTAAAAGAATTTAAAGAAGATGGTGCAGTAAATCCACAAAGTCCTTATGCTTGGAGTAAATATTTGTTTGATCGGGTGGTTACATCTCAAAATTTTAAAGAAATTACTGTACAAGGTTTCAGGTATTTTAATGTGTATGGTGAATATGAAGACCACAAAGGAAATCAAGCTAGTCCTTTTTATCAATTTGCAAAGCAAGCAAAAGAAACGGGTGAAATAATATTATTTGAAAATTCTGAAAATTATCATAGAGATTTTGTTCATGTAAGTAAAATTATCGATGTACATAAACATTTTTTTAATATTAAAGAATCAGGTATATGGAATATTGGAACAGGTCAAACACAATCATTTTATGATGTAGCAAAATATATTGCTAATAAGCATAATGCACAAATTAAATTTATTCCTATGCCAAATAATGTAAAGTTACAATATCAAGAATATACTTGCGCTGATTTAACCAAGTTGAAAAAATATATGAATATTAATGGGCTGTAGGTGTTGTAGGGGGCACACGGGCTTTGCAAGCCTGGAGGACCAGTTCGAGCCTGGTACGGTCCACCATGATATTCCAAAGTTGTGATTCTGTTAGGCGTGAGTTCGAATCTCATCAATCACCCCATTAAATAGGATATTCAAAATCTAGTATAAATTGAAATGCTAGTTTATAATCAGTAAAGTACTTTATTTGAAAATTTTCATCAAATATATCACGTATGATGACTAAACAAACACCATATTCACTACGACATAGGTAAATATGTAGACCATTTGGTGTAAATGTTTCATATGTTTCGTACATAACCATATTTAGTTTAGGAAAATTTAATGAAAATCAATAACAAAGATGATCCACTCTTTAGTATTACATCACGAGATTTAGAATGGTCTTATACTAAGGGTACAGGCGCAGGTGGACAAAAAAGTAAGAATTTTCCTGAATATAAAATTTTATCCCGGTGTGTAGGCTAGTCAGGTCAAGTCACCGGCTTTGGGAGCCGGCGTGTTCGCACATCGCAGGTTCGAATCCTGCCACACCGACCAAAACCCTTTATTACGAATTAAATGCCCAAGTGGTGAAACGGTATACACGCTTGCCTTTTTGTATAAATAAATGTATGAAAAGGATTGCTGATCCCATACAAACTACTGAACTATGTTCATACGGATGCGGCTCTGTTGCTAATTTTATAAACGGATCTAAAAAATTAATGT
>Ga0214923_10000324_pt1 | contig 73327 bp, 80 predicted proteins | sample LL1510_MetaG_FD_177993 | JGI IMG/M metagenome (GOLD analysis project Ga0214923, IMG submission 177993) | Freshwater microbial communities from Lake Lanier, Atlanta, Georgia, United States - LL-1510 | ecosystem: Environmental > Aquatic > Freshwater > Lake | place: USA: Georgia | collected...
TTGGAGCAGGAGGCGGTGGAGGTGGAGGGGTTGGAGCAGGAGGCGTTGGAGCTGGAGGTGTTGGTGCTGGTGGGGTTGGTGCTGGAGGTGTTGGTGCTGGAGGCGTTGGAGCTGGAGGGGTTGGAGCTGGAGGCGTTGGAGCTGGTGGTGTTGGAGCAGGAGGTGTTGGTGCAGGAGGCGTTGGAGCTGGAGGGGTTGGAGCAGGAGGCGTTGGAGCTGGAGGTGTTGGTGCTGGAGGCGTTGGTGCTGGAGGCGTTGGTGCTGGAGGCGTTGGTGCAGGAGGTGTTGATGATCTACAGAGTAATTTATTGAAAAAATTATATATATTATGTAAAAGAGAAATATATATAACAACTCCTTTATTAACTACTTCATTATTAGTATCTACAAAATTTTCAATAAATTCACTGCCATTAGCTCTGCGGTATAAAAAAAGAAATATTAATAAAAACCACATTAGAAATAGTAAGACATAAATCATCTACTAATCTGGATTTTAAAAAAGAACAAATATATCCCGTAAATATCACTAATATAATTTAATCGTATTACAATTAAATTATATTATATTATTATGCAATTATAAAATTAATTATAGCTGTACTGAGGATTTGGAAATGCGTATTTATTTCCTAGAGGCACATACTCACGTCCTCTAGGTGTATTTCTACCACCCTCGTATGTTGTAGTTAGCTTAGTAGAAGAAGTCGGTTTTGTATATTTGGTATCTGAGAAGGTTCCAAATAATGAAGGTACACCTTCAATACGCTCCAAACCAATTGTAGTTGGATTTGCACTCTTCATGAATGAGCAATCATATGGATCACATTGTTGAATCTGTCTTGGGCCAGGAACAGTAGCAGCCATTGAATACTGTGCACCAGCTCTCTCAGCCTGGCGTTTTCTAGAGACTTGAACTAAAGCATCCGAATTATGCTGATACCATGCACGCAAAGAATTGCCGTACTTGGAAGGTACAACATTTACAGCACAATGACTCTTATAATCAGTCACTAGACGCCCATCATCCATGACTGCTGCATACTGGGGATATCTCTGGTCAGCAATAGGCTCAGTACCTCTAGCAGGCACCTCAGCTGCCATAGCTGCCTTTTCCGTGACATTTCCATTTAAGACAGGTCTGAAGGTTGGCTTTGTTGGCTTTTGGAACTGTTGAGCGTCCATCTAACAAAGGGATTATTTTTAGATAATACTTTCCAGCATCTCACTAGAGTCACTGACAAAAGCTGCCCCCTCAGCCGGTGGTGCAGGCCCATCCAGCATTAAATTATTCTCAGAAGACTTCTTCAGAAGTTCAATAAAATCCTTCCTTCTGGCACCTGCAGGTGCACTCAGATTCTTCTGCTTCACAAGGGCCTTCAGCTCGGCAACAGACATTGCATCCAGATCCGGAGATAACTTTGTCACGCTAACCGGTGCTAAGGTCGTTCCAGATAAAGTAGAAGAGCTCTCGTCAATCTGCAGTGTCTTGGACTCCATAGCCTCAGTTGCACTAGCGGATTCTAAGGCCTGCTCCAGAGTCTGCTGATAGTCTTCTACTGCCTCAGCCGTTGCGGCACCAACATCTTCTACCTCATCCTGTTGAATAGGAACCGGACCGGAAATGGCATTCAAGTACTCAGGCGTTGGTTCAAACTCCTGCATGTAGGATGGAGGAGGACCTGATGCAAAAGGTGCAGAATCCAGCATCATCTTTAGATCCGTAAGAACACCTTCAAATAGACCCATCTTCTTCTCCGTCATTGTAAGACGGTTGTACAGATAGAAAATTATAGAACCAAATACTAAGGTAAGAACCACACCAATCATCAGTGCATCATTCATCTTCTATGTCAACCTCTGATGTTTTCAGAGGCAAAGAAAACGCGTCCAAGTTAAAGTAATCCTGCTCAAGAACTTTAGATTCTAAGAGCAATTCTTGTACACTACTCATCATATTTATCCCAGGAACAACTTGATATTTATATAATATTTTAGCATCTGCCATCATTTCAGAGTCTACGCAAAGTTTTCTGACATTACTTGGTGCAGTTGCAGCGTGAGAAAAAAGGTGTGTAGAGACAATACTAGTCACTCTTTCAGATGTCCAGAGCTGTTGTAGGAAAATCTGGCTTGCCGTGGCAGCATCTGGAGGATTTGTTGTGTGAAAAAGTTCATCTATGATTACCCAGCCACGAGTATCACCAAGACGTAAACGTTTCAGAATCTCACCAGCCACACTCACTTCACGTTCAAAGAGACTCTCTTGACCGGGGCAATCTTCCAACCTCAAACTACTAATAATCCATTCTACCGGTGTTAAGGTACACCGTTTAGCAAAAGCAACACCCCATATATGTGCAAACATGAGGTTTGTCAGTGTTGATCTTAAGAATGTTGACTTGCCACCTCTGTTGGGGCCAGTACAAATTACATGGTGTTCAGTTGGCCCCATTACGAGAGTGAAAGGCACTCTCTTTTCTTCAGTCAAAAGAACATCTACTGCATCCACCATCTTACAAAATGGAGTGCCTGACTGTTGCCATTTAACCGGGACTAAGCTATCATTCATTGTAATAGCCGCCATTATCTCAACTTGGCCTATGGCCCTGTAGACTGCAGGCAAGACAGTTTTATCTTCATTGAGCCATGCCAAAATCTGTCTCTCATCACCGTAAATAGAAGGGTCAGGAAATGACCAAGGCTTTTTCAGACCATATGAGACCCAGACATCAGAAATTTCTCTGAGCTGTATGATACTTTGTATAACGGCCTTAGCTCCCTTTAACATGAGCTGATCAATCTTGTAGCAGTGTACTGCATTTGTATAAGGAAGATACATTCCATGGCCATATGATATAGCCATACTTAACCATTGTATGATAGTAGAAAACTGAATTTGACCTCCTGGCCGTAAAACTGTACCAAAGATCATAGGCTTAATTGTTTCCCAGTATTGCTCAGGAGTTACAGGAAGACCGTATACAAATCGCAAGGCAAAATAGGGCAAAATAAGTGTCATAAGGGGCATAGTCCAAGCAATGAGAGGTGCTAGAAAAATTTTGGAGATAGCAACATAGACAAGTGTAAAAGGTATGAAATTTAAAGAAGACCATTCGCCCGTAAAGAGTATCTGGGACCAATCCTCTTTTTGAGATTCTGATGCTGTAGCCGGATCCATTTCTCGCAGAATAACTTCATTTTCCAATAAAGTACCAAGACCACGAATCCACTCTTTAGAACCAGCCTTGAGTCGGCGCTGTGCTTCAGATCTTGCCCTTAAGATTTCGGGGCTAGTGGTCCAGATGGCAGCTTGTGCCTTAAAGAGTTCTTTGGCTGATTGACTCTTAATATCCATGGTCTCAAGTACCGCATCAATGCGACACTCTTGTAGGGTGTGTGAAATATCCATGCCTAATTTGGCTTATGATTTGAAAACCCTGATTTTCACGCCAAGTAGTTTAAAAGCAAATCATTATACTTAAGTATAATGACCAGTACGATTAGCCCATTGGTCCTAGCGATTCTGGCTTTAAAGTCAGAGCTCCCCTCAATCCCTGATGAACTGAGAAAACGTGTTCAATCCATCAGGGTAAGGAGTGCCCAAGAATCCCAGAGTCCGGCTCAAGGTTGGAGACAAAAGTCGGCCTCCGGATCAAAATTACAGCAAGGTTCATTTACCAATAATGGAAGATATATGAATAATACACAGAATTCAACACATACTACAAATACTGTACAAGGAAAACCAAGCCTTGGAGGTCATTGGAGAAATAGTGCATCTAGTTTAAATTCTACTCCATCTGCTGCATCACCTGTCGCTAATGCTGTAGCACCATTTAGGTTTTTAAATTCTACTGCCGCTTCTACATCGGCTGTATCACCATGTCCTGTATCACCATCTACACTGTCTCCTAAACCTCAAACACCAACTGTATTACAGACACCACAGACTCCTCATACTCCTCATACTCCCGTAACAAATATGCGCTATACAAGCCGTTTTCACAATGGTGCAAAGAAAGGTGACGATCAGATTCTTAATACTATTATTTTGAATAAACTCAATCTCTTCAGCATCAAGACCTACGACGATGTTAAGCAGTTTCTCTTTCAAATATTAGGCAGTGACCAAAAAGAGTTTGTGCGTGAATTCACCTGGCTTGTATTCAGAAAAGCTGCAGCCGAGAATAAATTTTGTGGTCTCTTTGCCAAACTCCTCTCCGAGATTAAAAAAGAGTATCCGGTAATCTTGGAAGAGATGCGCAAACTTCACACGACATATTTGGATATTTGGAATATCAAGGATGCAGAGGATACAAAGGTTGATCGCAAATGTCGCCTGGGATACAGCCAGTTTCTAGCAGAGCTTACGGCATTAGAGGCTTTAGAATCAGATACAATGAAAGCAACTCTAGAGACTCTGAAAGCCTGTATTGTGGAGTGTCTATCAAGTGAGGAATATAAGGAGACGATTGAGGAATATATGGATTGTTTAAAGCAGCTATGTGGATCAAAAGTGCCTAAGCCAGTAAGAGTGATGATTAAAGACATTCTGGTGGAAGATATGGAAGATTGGATTGAAAAAGGCCATACGGTCTTACCCGGCCTTTCCCAGAAATCCCGGTTTGCTTGTATGGACTTGAGGGATCTTCTTTGCAAATAGCTATGCGTATTTTATTTTAGTTAGATGAAGTAGAATAATGGGTCTTGGAAAATTAGCATCAAGAATTGTTGCTGTCCCCGTTGATGTTGCTGGAGGTACTGCAAGAGCCGCAGGCAAGGCTACTACTGCAGTAATTGTTGGAACTAAAGGTGCAGTTAATGGCCTACTTGATGGTGCTTCTGGAGCTGGTGTAAAGGTTGTCCGTGGGGCTCAGACTGCTGCTACCGGTGTGACCAAGGCCGCTAAAGATCTTTTACTTAATACTGGAAGGTCTGTAAATAGTGCTTTTAATATGAAAGGTGGTCGTAGAAGCAGAAGAAATCGTAATAATATGACAATGCGCAAGAACAAGAATCGTAAGAATAGATCTAATCGCAATAGACGTTAAAGTACTTTTTAAAAAAAGTACGTCAAAAACTATTATAGTATAGCAATGTTTTCACGCTTTTTTAAATTACATGTTTTTTTGCACGCTTTTTTAAATTACATGCCTTTTTTGCACGCTTTTTTTCTAAAAAAGCGTAAAATTGAATCACGCCTGTGGCCCTGTTTAGGTACACAAGCGTTATTCCATGGATTCCAAAATGAAGAAGTCCGACAGAATGAACCGCGCTGCCAAGGAGGACAAGAAGCGTCCCGAGAAGGATAAGACACGCAATGGTGAGAAGAAGCGTGGTGGTGGTGGGGGTGGTCGCGGTGATCAGGATGATGATGTAGACAGCCGCGGGAATCTCCGGGGCCTAATCGCCTACACTGAGTCTGAGGAGGAAGAGGAATCACCCCGGCGTAAGAGCAAGGGTGGATTCCAGCCCAAGAAATCTGCAAAGCCTACAAAGGCTGAAAAGACTTATGATGAGAAGCCTAAGTTGCGAAAGTCACTAAAGAAGCGTGTAGTTGAGTCTGAGTCTGAAGATGAGGAGGATGAGTCTGAGGAAGAGGAAGAGTCACCTCTAACATCTCTTGAAGATGAGGATGAAGATGAGGATGAGGATGAGGATGATGAAGACTATGAAGATGAAGATGAGGATGAGGATGATATGCCCAAGAATCGTATTCTCAATCTCAACTTTGGATTTGGTGATGCCAGCAGTGTTGATGAGCGTATGGTCCCTAAGCGCTATAAGATCAAGAAGGAGCCTGAGTCTGTTCAAAAGTTCTTCAAGCTCATGACTGCTCCACTTGAGACTGAGACGATTGACGATCATATTGACCAGTTCAAAGCCCTCAAAGAGGATGACCAGAAGCGTATGATCACCGCCCTAGAGAATCGCCCCAAGGCCAAGGATCAACCCGTGATGTTCAAGATTCTGAACATGAAGACTACTCCCGAGATTCAGGCCCAACTTCTCTCCAAGTACAACAATCTCCAGAGTCTGGATCCCGGAAGTGGTGAGTATTTCAAGATGAGAAACTGGCTGGAGAAGGCAACTTCACTTCCTCTTGGAATCCGAAAGGAGATTCCCGCCAAGGTGGAAGATGGTCCCGAAGTTTGCCAGGAGTTTATGAGTCGGGCCAAGAAATGTCTGGATGATGCAATCTATGGCCAGGAGGAATCTAAACTTCAGATTCTCCAGTTCATTGCCGGAAAGATTACAAATCCCAATTCCAGGGGTATGTCTCTTCTCCTCGTTGGCCCACCGGGTATTGGCAAGACAAGTCTGATCAAGCAAGGTATTGCCAAGGCCCTTGACTGGCCCTTCCAGTTCATCTCCCTCGGCGGCGACAGTGACTCTAGCACCTTCAGTGGTCACCAGCTCGTCTATGAGGGCAGTCACTGCGGCAAGATTGTCAACTCTCTTGTCGCAGCAAAGTCCATGTCAATGGTTCTGATGTTTGATGAGCTAGACAAGGTAAGCAATACGGCAAAGGGTGAGGAGATCCAGAACCTCCTGGTGCACCTCACTGACCCGACCCAGAATGGTGACTTTGAGGACAAGTATCTCTCAGGTATTCCACTTGATCTGAGCCAGGCAATGTTTGTCTTCAGTGCTAATGACATCACAAAGATTGACAAGGTTCTTCTGGACCGTTTCCTAGTTGTCCAGCTGCAGGGCTACGGTGCCAAGGAGAAGATGGAGATTGCTGAGAAGTTTCTGCTGCCTGGTGCTTTGAAAGAGGTAAATTTGGTTGAGCGTGTTGGTATTCCCAAGGAGGTGGTAACACACATCTTGGAGAATTATGCTAGCGAGGAGAAGGGTGTACGTGAGTTGAAGCGCTGTATGGAGCAGGTTGCACAGAAACTCAATATGCTCCGACTCTTCAACTCACCTGACCTGCCTTTCTACATCAAGGACTTTTCTCTGCCTTTTATCTTGAAGAAGGACCACGTAGACAAGTTCCTTAAAAACAGGAAGACTGAGGATACGAGTTTTATGAGGATGTATACGTAGATTTATAATTAAGTTTAGTATTAGTTTGACCTACATTATTTTTTATAGTAGGCTCTGCTGGCTGTGTCCATATTTGATCTTGTTTTGTGCGCTCAGCTTCTAGTTTAGCAAGCCTTTGTTGGATTTCTTTTGCTGCTTCTGTATTACTAGGACGCTCACACGTTGTACCAGGCCCCCATCTATTTACACCACACCGACTCATTCTATTATAATAATATAGTAGAATGAGTAATGGTACTGGATTTGGTGGACAATTAAACTGGAAATATGATACATTACCCAAATATGAACCATATGTTCCTTTAGGTATGCCAAACTCAAAATCTACGCCTACAACTTCAGTAAGTAAACCTTCAATTAATATAAATTGGGCTAAAGCTGCAAAATTAGCCGCGGCGCCGGTACCAGCTCAACCTTCACTGCCAGTAGAACACCGCCCACTAGGCCGCCGAGGACACCGGTCACACTTACCCCCACCAACAATTGCAGCACCAACAGTTGCAGCGCCAACAATTGCAGCGCCAACAATTGCAGCGCCAACAATTGCAGCACCAACAATTGCAGCACCAGTAGAGCACCGCCCATTAGGCCGCCGAGGACACCGGTCACATTTACCCCCACCAACAATTGCAGCACCAACAATTGCAGCACCAACAATTGCAGCGCCAACAATTGCAGCGCCAACAATTGCAGCACCAATAATTGCAACACAAAGAATTCCAAGACCAATAATTCCAGAGCCACCAATAGTGCCTAGAGAAATTCCTAGAGTTGTGCCTAAAGAAATTTCTAAAGTATTTGATGAACCAATCATGGTATCAAATGATCCAAATAAAATATATTATGGAAATAGTCGGTTTATTAACAATTGTATTGATACATTTAATAGTAAATTAAAAGAGGGTAATAGAGGTAAATCTGGAAGTTTTGGTACTACCTTAAAATTATCTATAGAGACAGATACTTATTTTGTTAAACGAATTGTAAATACTCCATATTTTTATTTAAAAAAAGAGATTGATTTTGCAGAGTATTTAACATCTGAGATTCCAGACTATGTATCTAATTTAAAAGGTGCATTTATAGATAAATCTGTACCAGAACATCCATATGCTTTTCTTATTTATGAAGGACCTAATGGTATGGTCTTAAATGAATTTATTGAACGTTTTCCACCAAAGGCTAATTATAAGCTTGCTTATGACCCTGATACTAAAAAAAGTCTTTTAATTTATAGTAAATTATATTGTTTAATAGTGGCAGCAAAAAATGCTATGAAAACTGTTAGAATTGTACACCGTGATATTAAACCTGCAAATATATACATAGTTACTGATGATAAAAATAATCCAATCGCTTGTAAATTATTTGATTTTGGTCTATCTGATAAAGTAGGTGATCCATTTTTATCACAAGGTAGTCCTTCATATACACCAGTAAATATGAGAAGTGATAAATTTAGACCAGCTACAGTTCCTGCATATAGTGGAACAGTATCATCTCGCCATAATGATTATAGTGTAGATGTAATCTGGAATAATGATTTTAAAATGCAAGGAATACCTAAGCCTAATTGTACAGCAATATTAGCTAATAAAGGTGGCAAGAGAAAATACAAGAAAACACGCAAAAATAAAAATAAATCTAAAAACACAAGGAAATCTAAATCTTCCTGAAGAACAAGATATAATTCATGGCCCCAAAGATTGGATTCTTTCCATCCATGAATCGCCCTACACTCTCGTCATCAAAGACATTCCATTCACCAGTCTCTGGACTCTTAACCTGGGCATTATAGTGTCCTCCACCAGCAGAACCGTGGTGATTGACAATAGACTGGACTGCGTACTCGGCCTTCTTGCTAACCTCGGGGCTCCCCACCGCAAACCACTTCTCAAAAACCTGTGTGGTCTCAGACTTGAAGTCTGCATGACACTTAGACCCATTTGGATTAAATCGTTTCAAGACTAAGATCAAATTCAAAGGCAGTTTCCAAATACGTCTCTGAATGACTGCAGGATGTCTCTTTGGCTTTGGTAGACCTGAATCCTTTGGTGGATCTGGTGAGCAGTTTGAGCACTGATACTCATCAATCTGCTCACCCTTGAATTGATGATCCATACACTCCTCAAGAGTGGCAGCCTTATTATCAGGAAACTCTACCTGCAACTCGGCAAACTCCTCGTAGCGGCAACTCACATTCTTGCAACCCTCACAAGTCACTGATACTTGCATCAGACCCCAGAAATAGTCAACAATTGGCGAGTACTTTGGTGCGACACGCTCCTTCCATGCAGTCAAAGCATCATATACAACAGATGACTTTGCTGCAATCACATTGATTTTCAAAGGTTTAACCATGGCCTCATGCAGTTGATCAATCAGAAAGATAAGGCCTTCATGGGCATCATGCTGTCGTGGTTCAATCATATGGTCAAACATTGTGCCCTCTAAAGCTTTCCTAAAGTGAAAGAGAAAGCCCTCAGGCCGCAAATATGATGGAGGTTTTCCTTCCCACATGTCCTTAATAAGTGTCTTATAAGCCTTACACAGATTTACTTCTTTTGTTTCAACTTCATGAATCCAAGAATCAGAATGCTTATTAAGAAAGACAGTTAGATCTGGGACATGACGTAGACACTGTAGAAGAGAATTCAGATAACATGTATTCCCTAGATTTTGCAAACCAATTTGCCCTTTCTTAGACTCCATACTTTTCTCCATATTTTTTAAAGGGTGATACAGCTTACCGTAAAAAATGAACATTCAATTTTACTTCCATATAGTACAATAATTCAAGATGGCAGATAACTACCAAAGTGTTTATGGCGTCGGTCTATTGGATGATCTGCACAATTATTTTCCCAGAATCTTGTACAACCCACAGCAATTTCAAACTGTTCCAGACCTACTTGCTTATATTCAACAAACAACTAGGACAAGATTCAACCTCTTTGATAATGGGTTACGTCAATATGCTAATAGTTCTGTAACACCAGCACAACGTGCTACTTATACACAACCACAAGCTCGTGTTATCCCTAGACATGCAACTACGGCAGTAGATCCAGTTTCTGCTTCTCTGTTACCTTTACTCAGAAGCCTTATTGTACCTCGTGTTGCAAGAGTGCCATTAAATAGCACATTTACTGACCCAGTAATTGTCAATGCAAGCCAAGAAATTATTGAGGCAATGTCTACCCAAGAGACACTTGAAGAAGATTCTGAGAATAACTGTGCAATCTGCCAAGACACAATGAGACAGGGTGAACTAGTGCGAAAAATTACTGTTTGTTCGCATGAGTTTCATAGATCCTGTATTGATAATTGGCTTCTAAATTCATCTGTACTGTGTCCAACATGCAGACATGATATCCGAGAACCTGCTAGAGCACCCTCTAATAGAAATACGCCAGTTCTCAGTGCTACGGCTGCACCTACAGGTATGCAGACACCTCCAATAAATAGAAATGTTGCACAAGAGAGAACAGATGATGCTATTGTATCCGAATTCATTGGATCACTTTCCTTTCTGATTTAATTTAACTTAGTTTAATCTCACTTAAATCTTGTGGTAGACTCTGCATTTCAATCTTGAACACTCTTTTAATATCCTCCATGTCACTAGTATCTTCATTACAAAGCAAATTAATTGCTGTCCCCTTACGACCAAAACGGCCAGATCTGCCAATGCGATGAATATAATTCTCTTTTTCAATTGGCAGCTCATAATTAATTACCAGGCTTACTTGTTGCACATCAATGCCACGAGCAAGCAGATCTGTACTAATGAGAACACGAGTCTCACCACGCCTAAATGAGCGCATACGCTCCATACGCTCCTTTACATCCATATCACCGTGAATACAAGTAATAGGAAATCCAGATCGGGTCATATTATCAGCCAACCACTCTGCCTTCTGGCGTTTGTTACAGTAAATGAGCGCCTGAGAGATATTCATATTTTTATAGATATCTAGAAGCACTTCAAACTTCCAATCCTCCCTCTCAGCATTAAACACATACTGTTGAATACCTTCTAGATTAACCTTCTCAGGAGGCACTAAGATACGCACAGGGTTTCCTAGGAGTTTTCCTGCAAACTCAACCACATCGTCATTCATTGTTGCACTGAAAAGTGCACACTTTGTTGTAGCAGGAAATCCAAGATTTAGAATGCACTGCAACTGCTCACGAAAGCGGTCCTCTAGCATCTGATCTGCCTCATCTACAATAATAACTTTGACGTGCTCTGTAGTTAGAACTTTGCGACTCATCAGATCATAAATACGCCCAGGTGTTCCTACCAAGAATTGTACACCCTTTCCAAGTGCACGAATATCCTCCCTCACAGGAGTCTTACCCATGACTGCATATGTATTTACGCCCATGGGCCTAGAAATTGATTCTGCGACTACTTGAATTTGTTCTGCTAGCTCCCGCGTAGGGGCCAGACAGAGTACCTGTACGGCCTTGAGTGAAACATCTACACGAGCTAGACTGCCGATAGTAAATGTTCCCGTCTTTCCAGTACCTGAATTAGCCTGGGCAATCAACTCCTTTCCTTCTGCGATAATCTTGATACCCTTCTTTTGAATCTCGGAGGGCTTAGTAAACCCGTATGCGTAGATACCTCTAAGCAAGTCAGGTGGAAGGTCCATATCTTCAAAATTATCGTACATTACAAGCTCACTATCTACCTCAAAACTATCCACGATTTCACTCTGAACACTAGACTCGGCCATACCGTATACTATAAATATGACGTATTCAACTTTAGGCCAACTTTAGTTGGCCGCAACCGCAAAGATTTATCAAGCGGTTTAGGCCTTAGCCAAAGGCTAAGGCCGGTGGCTACGATATTTTTGAGTAGCCTAGGCCTTAGCCGTAAAAATGAATTGTTTTTATAGGCTAGAATATAGTATAACTATGGCAGACGATGAGCAATATGATGATGATCAGTACATTGAGGAGGAGGAGATTGCAGAGGATGTGGATACCATGGAGAATAATGCAACCAAAGATTTTGGCAATGAGCTTCTCAGATTCCACCCAGAAGCTCGCATTGACACAATTGAGACTGTAGTCATGGATTCTCTTTTAACCAATGTCCCACCCAGTTTTACTAATGCGGATGGCCATGCAGATCCCAAACACCGCAGTGCCCCCTTCTTAACGCAGTTTGAGAAAACCAAGATTCTCGGATTCAGAACAAATCAACTAAGTAATGGTGCCCGCCCCTACATTGCAATTCCCAAACATGTGAGTGATCTGCGTGAGATTGCCAGGCTTGAGCTGGAGGCAAGACGTCTTCCCATTATTATTAAGAGGCCAATGCCCGATGGTACCTTTGAGAAATGGAGACTATCAGATCTGCTCATTCTTTAGGCAAAGTTTCCTGCAAGTATGCAGTATAATCTACTGCAGACATTGACCAATTAATCAAATCACTATAGCTATTTGATAGCCATAGATGCATCATACCACATACCTTTTTATTTTTAAAAAAATAGCCATCTTCATCAGTACAGCTTGCTACATAATAAAAGTATGTACCTGTTGTAAGTTTTCCAAGAGCAATCCATGGTCTTATAAGTGGCTTACCCTCTTGAATCCAGTAGAACTCAGAAATTGTATTGGGAAAGGTATCTGGGAAGGCGCCAAGATCCATTACAGACTGTGACAAAAGTTGTCTATAAATAGATTCTACAGAATATCCAAACTGCTCATGAATAAACATAAAAGGCATATCCATTTTTCTTGGATCAAGTGAATCAATAGAAGCCATACGTATCATCGTCTGCCTTTCATTGTTATCTTCTGAACTCATATCTAAGTTTAAAGATTAAAAAAACTTTAACCGGTCCTTTACAGGTAAATAAAGTGCATCACTTTCTTTAACATTAAATACATCATACCAATTCTGGAAATGCGGAACAATACGGTTAACACGATCTTCAGACAAAGAATGAACACTCCGTTCAATATTATAGAGGACTTTTTTCTTTCGTTTCTGATCTCTCCAAGAAACTGCATATGATGTAAAAAAAGCCTTTATTGCTTCTTTCTTTTTTTCATTAGATAGTTCAAGGCGATCAGCCTCTTTTTTAAGAGCATCAAGAGATATAATAAGACCACCAAAGTCCGCCCAATTCTCACTCAAAGTCTTATCACCATCTAAGTGCACTCCATAATGTTTAAATTTACTGAAAAACTTTCCAATCTTTCTGGTTCTTGATTTAAAATGAGACCGGTCCCTCTTTGTCCACCATTCTCTGTACTTTGCCCGAGAATTATAATGACTTCCTTCTAAGTCAAATGCGTGTGTTATTTCGTGCGCTATTGTAGCACCGATTCCACCATAATTCCATCCTAAAGGTTTTACCTTAGAATAAAATGGTTCATGCAAGATGCCCCAAGGTATAATAATATGATTAAGATCTTCAAAATATGACGCATTTACAATATGGCAGGGATATAATATAGTACTATGATCTACTGGTTTACCAATTTTTTTAAATTCTTGTTCAAGCCGAGCTTTTTTTATAGATATCATTGTATGTATAAGACTGTCCACATAATACTCAGCCTTTGGTAAAGCAGGTTGGTTAGGAGAACCAATTGAAACGTCCATCCTCCGTATTTTTTCAAGAGTTAGTCCAGTAGTTTTTTTACTCAAAGAATGATTGTTACTCATCACATCAATAGCTGAAGATTTAATTTTTGAGAATAGATCTTTTACGTCACTTTTTTTAGCAGGATCATTAATCTTAGAATATTCAATACATATTGCATCAGGTAGTATAGTGCCAATACACTCTAAATACTCATCTTCAGAACTTAAAAGATGATTGACACCACGCATTTTACGATGAAATAGGTTAAATCTTGCTTCTTTAATAGAAGGTCTCAAAAAATTAGAGTACGTATTTACTACATATAAACTGAGTATAGCCGCAATTTTCTCCATGTCTACCGTACAAATCCACCGTAAAATGTGCTTTATTGTTTTAAACTCTTCTATAATCCACTTTTCTTGTCTCCAATGAGTCAGACCCATGCCATGCATGAATTCTGACCAAAGGAAATCAGGATATATACTCTCTAGTTTTGAGCCCATATATTCTTTATCATCTTCCTTAGACCCCATTTTAAAAATATGCGCAATCTCTTTTTCTGCATCAATGGCCTTAAATAAAAATGGCATTCCAAGTTCTGTTGCACAAGTATATACATAGTGAATGTAAGCAATCCAAACATGATCAGAATGCATGGTTTGTTTTAAATAGTATTTAGAAGGCAAAAGTAGTGATGCGCAAGAAAGAGATACTCTAGTATAAAATGGCTCTTGTTGTTCTACATCTGTATTAATTTCTAAGAGTGCTGATAGATTTGCACTACAAAGCCATCCAAACATCTTGGCCATATCTTCAGCAGTTCTACAATCTAAAATTTGTCCTATAAGACTTTTAATAAAAACTTCTTCTTTAAAATCAGTTGTGTTTGACCAAACGTGTGAAAAAAAACGCAAATGATCTTCTGAAGATTCAGGGATACTATCTGGCTCTTTCTTGCCCAATTTATTTAATAAACTCAGTAGTTGCACCTTATTTTTCTTTTCTATTTCTTCACTTGCGCCAAATTCACTAAGCGAGTTCGGTATCTTGGTCTTCTTTAGCCATTTTTGATTTATATAGTGGTAGAATCCGTCTCCTGGTTGCCCAGTGTGAGACAGTGGATACCGGGGCATTGTAGTCTACACTACTCTGATTATCCTCTATATTTCGTTTTCTGATATAAGTATATGTAGAGAGTGTGTTAGATCTACGTAGTCCTTTGCTAGATTTTAACTTTAAAAGTGTGTGGCGACGCTTATAAAGTTCAGATTCTGCTATTGGGAGCCCCTTAAGAATTCTGAGCATCCTCTTTCTCTTTGCTTAGAATTGTTTTGAGAGTGTCTGAAACTTGATCTTTCATTAAATTTATAAAAGGATGGCCTATGGAAATCTTTGTCCATGAGCAGCAGGAATATATATCTTGGCCACTGTACTGATATAAAAAGAAACCATTTGCATTAATACTGATGAGACGATAGCCTGCACTTTGAAGATGACCAGCCATTTCACAATGTGACTGTGATTCATCAGGAGATTCTGACCAGCGCAGATATAAGAGTGATGGCCTGAACTTAGTTGCAAGAAGACTAGATAAGATTGGAATCTCTTCACCAGAGACCTCAATCTTGCAGAGTGCAAAGTGGGGCTCAGTGGTTGAAGCAGATGCAGAATTTCTGAGTGCCTTGGCTCTATGTAACAAAGTCTCCCAGGAGGTCAGCTTGGTCGTATTAGGCTCAGTGCCTAGGACCCCATCATAAATGCCAGGATACTCAACTACAGGCTCAATCCACTTGGGATTCACAAAGTGGTTTCCACAGTCAGAATCCTTCAGATACTTCATCCAATCCATGAGCTTAGCACGTTTTTCTTGGACAGCAGTTCTCCACTCGGGTTGCATATCAAAGGGATCACATATTACCGTGGGGACTGCATAAGACTCTAAGAGCTCCAGATCTTTCTTCCAGTCAGTAACACCAATATAGAGTGCTACAGATGAAGTGATATTATTGCCAAAAAAACTGTAGACATCTTTTAAAACATGGTGAGTACCGGGGGTAGCACTAAAGGGCTTCAGATCAGAAATGGACTCAGGCTTTTTAGGAGGAGTTAGATCCATTCTATACATTGAGAATCAAGGATATTCTTTAAATTAGACGCGGCACTTTTAAGAAAAGTGCTCAAAATGATAGAACTTTTTTGCGCGCTTTTTCTAAAAGTTCACTGCAACTTTTGCGAACTTTTTCTAAAAGTTCACTGTTTCCACTGTTTCCCGCAATTCAAACACTTTACAAAGATTGTCATCGGCTCATCTGCAGACCTAGTCTGCAACTCATAGTATGAGCACTTCTTCTCCTTACACTGAGAGCACCTGAATCGGTCAGTAGCCATTGACATATTGCCCTCCAAAATACGCTGCTCTCGTTTTACTAATTGATCTTTGAGATCCTTCCAATGCATTGGCTTCAACTCATATGGTGTCCATGCACCAATTTGATCCAGGGTGAACTCACCATCCTTCCACCGTTCAATCAAATGTTTATTACCCACATAGGAATCTGGGTTAAAATTTCCAATAGCTCTCTTTGCTACCATGTCATAAATCCACCTGAATGTCTCATGTTCCCATGTAAGAGGAATCTGGCGTATCTTAGCCTCATTCAGGCTAGCATTATAAATACCTCTCTCAAGTTCATTCAAATCATTATTATTACAGTGCTCTGAAAGAAGTTTAGTAAGTACCTCAAGAATATGCTGTCTCTGTTTTACATTTAGCGGTTCTGAAGAACATTGCTCCTCAGAAACTAGACTTGACTTGAACTGAAACTGCAATTGTTGGGGATCAATCTTGATAATCTTTCGTCTTTGGATTATTGGCCTCGGTGCTTCCTCAACATCATCTTCTACCTCATCAACTTCTGCATTATTTTCATCACCTTCCGCCTCATCACCTTCCACCTCATCACCTTCCGCCTCATCACCTTCTTCATCTTCATCTGCTTCTGCCTCAACATCCTCATCACCTTCCTCATCTTCGGCATCTTCTTCAAGATCACCTGAGCACGCCTTCTCATAGAACTCCTCGTAGTGTGACGGAGTAAACACCTCAATTGCGCTTGTAGAAGAATCCCATGCAACCTTTGATTGGTGTACAACTAAGATAATAGTTCCGTATACTTCATTTACTTCACATGGTGGAGGAAGCTGATGTTGTGAGAGCTCATCTTCCTTACCCTTGGTATAACCAATTACAGTAACACGCTTTACACCATAGGGATACGTTGTAATTACTGATGGCAGAGTCTTCTTTTTAAGATGTGTCTGCAAGTCCTTGAGGGCAGGTTTTGCACCAGCTTGTTTGATTTGTGCAAGCTCTACATTGCCATCTACCTTTAAAAGAAGTGATGGATAACTGCCTGGCATCTGGAGAGTAGTATACCTCATACGCTTAAATCCCAGTGACTCAACTTTATTAGTATGCTAGTCCAGCGAATTTGGACTAGATCAGAAAAAAAATTGCAAGATGATACAAGTAAAATACTGCAAATCTGGGACTCGGGTTCAACACGGTATGAACGCATACCGAGGTGTGAGCAGACTTCAGATACTGAGATTCACTGGAAAGTTATTGAACGGACTTTAACCAATTTAGGGTTCACTGAGACTTTACTTGAACTCCCTGGCCACTTGAGTCCTACTGAGTTTACATGGAAAGAAGAGTCTCCGGTTCGTATTTTAAAAAACGGCTTTGAGATTCCTGGTTGGAAGGTTGAAACCAAGATTATAAAACGATAAATTGCCGTATTTTTTTCCTCTTAAAGCCTCAGATGTCATTCCGTGTTGGCCTATTATTTGCCGTTCTTGTTATCTTAGCAGTCGGTCTCTGGTTTATGCCTCGTGATGGATTTACAAATCTAGATACGTCAGCAGCTGCACCTGTTCTGCAGCGACCTCCTCGTATTTACCCTGCGCGCACTATTGTCTCCGCTGGCCCTTCTAGTCCCAGCCAGGAAGCTCCTCAAGATGAAGTACGTGTTGCACAGCCTGAGACTGCTATGGACCCCTATGCACCTAATGAAGAGAGCGCTGCGCACCCTGAGCGCTTGAGACATCCTGAGAGAATGTTCAAGCCCGCGCCCATGAACACTGGATCTGACATTGCTGAAGCATCTGGTATTGCATCCGCATCAGCTAATCAGGCTGCCAATGCTCTACAGGCATTTGCTCCTGAGATGGCTCAAAATGGTGGGGAATTTATGCAGGGCATCTTTGCTAATGATGCAGCTGAAGATGGTGGGTTTGCATCTTTTTAGTTATTTATCATAGATATCATATATATAATTAGAATGAATCCCGCCGAAGGAGGTGGACCAGCTATAGTTGCAGCAAGTGCTGGTGCAAGTGCTAGTGCAAGTGCTGCAAATTATGATCCATTAAAAGAAACAATTGAACGCCTTGAACATCCTGGCATTGGTCTTGAAACTAATACTTTTTATGGCTCAAAAGAATTTATAAATAAATGTATTGAACAATTAAAACTAGAAAATAGTAAAAAAGATAGAAAAATGTGGTCTGGAAATTATGGATACGTGTTTAAAATAATAGTAGATGATAGACCTTATTTTATTAAAACAATGTTAAGAAATAATCCAAATGCACCACCAAAAAAAAGTGCTGTGGCATTACCACCTCGTTCAGAAAAAGAAAAAAAAGTAGATGAACAAAAATTTCAACAAATGGTAGAATTAATTAAAAATGAAATGTTAATTTCTAAAGTGCTAACAATAGCAATACCTGATGCAGTATCTATTTTACACGCAGCATATTTAAATGAATCGCCTTTTTTTACAAAGCTATTTCTAGTGTATGAGGCGCCCCCTGGCATGAATTTAGAAGAGTTTCTTGTATTATTTAAAAAAGATCCAAAGGCAAAGGAAAAACAAGAACATATTTACAGTGAAATTTTTTGTTCTTTGCAAAGAGTTCAAAGAAGATTAAATGAAGCTGGATTTGTGCATCGTGATATTAAACCTCCTAATGTATATGTTATAATTGAAGAAGGTGCTCCACTAAGATGCAAACTAATAGACTTTGGTTTTACAGTTCCTATTGGATATACTGGCTTACAACTTGGAACTTTAGCATTTATGCCAAATGATATGAAATCTAATCGGCATAGACCAAAAGGAGTTTCTGCATATACAGGTCCTGCAACTCCACGACATAATGAATATAGTCTCAGTGTGATTTGGTCAAAATCACTTGGAATGAGTGGCAGTCCTCCTGATTGTTTAAATGAGTCTAAGACTGGGAAAAAAGGAGGCGTAAGAAAACATAGAACTATAAAAAGGTCTAAACGCAAAACACGTTCTAAGAAATAGAATGCATCCTCGCTCTTCCAAGCGAAACTTTACTGAACCCCGACTCCTAAACCCATCAAATAACGAACGAACTTGGATTCGCACAATACCAGATACTTACCCTGATATTCTGCGAGCCCCAGCTGTCTCCTATAAAGCTGAACGTGATGATCCGCGTATCAAGGCAAACCAGTATGTAACTTTTGCAAGACCCTATAGGGGAAAACAGGGTCTTCTCATTATTGGACAGCATCAACGGCCCATTATTATTGATGAGACACAGCCTGACAAAGCAAATGTACTTCCTATGCGTCTAGATCGCGAGAGTCTGCAGGGTACATGGGCATTTTCTATCAGTCTATACGAGGCCGAGGGACTCATTCAACTAGAAGACTGTATCATTGCTAATGGCCAGCAAATCCGATCAACAAAGCCATTCAAGGATAGATTTGCATTGCTACAGCGTTTTGTAGATTCCATTTGGTATCAAGACAAGGATTTTCAACTCAATTGGCAAATTCAACTTGCCGAGGTTTTTTCACTAGAGTCCATTAAAGCAGCAATAGAGAAACTAGCCGGCGGCTATCTTTGTCTAATGCCTAATGTGCCCAGTTTAAGACTTCTCAAAGTTGTACTACGTGTAGACGAGCCAAAAGTGGTCATTAAAGGAGGGCCTCAAGAATTCATATGCAAGGCCATACCAGGAAAACCTGATGTCTACGACCTTTTTACTATAGAGGGTGAAGCCAGGGGCCGTGCGTCTATTCAGACTCTTTCTATAAGTCAAGCCCTACAGCACAAGGTTGCTACTGGTGAACCTATGCGCGTATTAGCGGAATGGAATACAGATTTTGAGTCCTATATAGTTTCTAGTGTGCTATAAATAGATGGAAAAACAATGCTTTGAAAAACATCAAAAATATCTGGAATTCTATGCTAGGTCTAAGAATCAAGATACTGAGTACTGGGGTCTGGGAATTGAGAATGAATCTTATCTGATGTTTGAAGAATTAACTACAGTAGATAAAAAATTCATACAGACAAAACAGGCGCCCGAGAGATACTCAGTAAATTACTGGAATAATTATAAACCTAATACACTTTTTTCTGCTTTAAGTAAGTTATCTGCAGAAGTGCGTATTCCAACATATGTCAACAGTTATATGTTCAGAAATGTAGATCTTCTTGGAGAACATAGGACGCTGCATGGCTATAAGACTAAAGTTAATCTACTCTATAGTGATGAAAGCATAGATGAGTATTTGAGAAAAGTAAGCCCTACTTATTCTGAATTCTTTAAAACACACTTAATCTACGACGGCGACACCTTTGAATTTACAACCTACAATTTCTATAAGACTAATGTAAAATCTGTCATTAAAGAGTTGTGTGATGTGAAACGTAATATTCTGGCAGAAATAAATAAACGTCTAGTTTCCAAATTTACACTCTTCAAGAAGCCTCTAATATTTCCTAAATTCAATTATGGATTTGCAAAATTTCTGTCAAATCCAGAAAATGTCGCAATCTGTAATAATGGTACCTACCATATTAATCTGACACTCCCTACTAAGCTAGATAAAGATGGAGAAATTGATAATGCTGAGCAATTTAAACTAGAGCACGCAAATGCTATCAGAGCAATACAGTGGATTGAGCCGCTCTTAGTTGGTTTATATGGGTCTCCAGATATTTTGTGTCTCTTAGATCCATCCTATGCAGCAGGGTCTCAGAGACTTGCATTTAGCCGTTACATTGGTCTGGGGACATATGATTCTAAGAAAATGGAAAAAGGAAAACTCCTTGATACTTATTCATATGATAATTCTGAAAGAAAAAATTATTATACTGAGATGCACTGTAGTATAATAACTACACCCTATATTCCGCCAGCTACAATTGGCTACGATTTCAACTACAACAAGTTCAAGAAACATGGAATTGAGCTACGTATTTTTGACTACTTTCCTGAAGAGCATCTGGAGCCTATTATGAATTTGATCATCCTAGTCTGCCAGCATAGCCTACATTCACTTATTCCTGAACCTAGTGATAGTGAAAATGAAGCATGGGTAAATCTATCTATGAAAGCAATTAAAAGAGGTTCTTCAACTAAAATAGTCTATGATTTCTATTCACAGCTATATAAGGTATTTGGCATACAAGACCCTTGTTTCTTATATAACAGATTTCTAAAGACAAAAGGATCTATGCTTCACGTTGCAAACACTCTTGCAACAGAACTTTATAAGAAATATTCAAAGGGATCCATATGCAAGAAAATGTCACCTGATATGAAACCGGTTGTCTTGATTGACTATAATTCTATGATAAAGAAAGAGTTCAAAAAGTTAATTTAGTATTAAATCAAATTTTCTAAAAATTGAACTAAGTCTACATAGATACAGTAAGTACATTTCAGAATGCTAAACTTCAAACAGGACCGAATTCCCCAAGAAATTCCACCATGGCTTATAAATAAACCAGATGCTTCTTTGATGCTCTGGGCGGGTGACTGTGTACACGATGGAGTCACAGACATAGAGCGACTTCCAGGCTACGATGTCTATCTGTGTTGTGGATTTGATGGTCTGGCTGCAAATATAAATGTGAGTAAAGCTAGACCCACTTGCATCTGTATTATAGATGTCCACGATCAGGAGCAGCTAAATAGCTTCACTGAGCTTTTCCAGAATAAGTTTCAGACAATCAACTCTGACTATCACGGTAACACTCCTAAGCTGCCCATGCAAGCATATTGTGACTTGTTAAAGGTTGGTGGAAATGCATATAACACAGAAGGCATTAATAGTCTCTTCTTTCCAACCATTGCATTCAGGGATACTATTGAACTCTTTGCTCCTGTGTTGCCTGATTATCTGAAACCAAGGCGCAAGTGGACCAAGTCTATGCTAGACTTGGCAAGAGATAATGAGTTGACTGTAGAAGGTACATGGACTTCTCCCGACTTGGTAATCCCGTATTATGAGGAAATTCGTAAAGAGCAGACATACTTTGATGAATACCGAGCCAAGCGATATCCAAGTCAGAACTTCTATTTTATGACTCATACGGCTGAGAATATAGAGGAGTACTGGGATACACTTCCAGAATGTGTATTCTTAGCAAATATAACACGTGCATTTATTATGGAAGGCTGTGATACAGAATGGGCAGATATGTTTATTCCACGTTTGATTAAATATCTTGAGAAGAAAGTGGAAATGAGAATGGAAGAAGATTTACAGCATTTTCTTGCATTTTACGCAACTAGATCATTGTCTAATGAGACTCAACTCTTTGCTTTGCAAATGGCCTTGAAGGCTATTGCTCTGTCCAAAGAGGCTCTTCCAAGTCTAAAATCTTCTATACAATTCTACAAAGATCTGCGGATAAAAGATATGGAAGGTGAAAATCCTAAGATGATTTTCGGTGTTATCTTTACAAAGGTCTAGATAAAAAAACTTGATCTTGAATAGAAGCAATGGCTAACAAGAATCGCAAAAATAAAAGCAATAAGCGTAATAAACGTACTCAACGTAACAGACGTAATAGACTTATGTACGGAGGTGGTCAAGGTTCTGGGTGGACAATGGGTGGTCCTCTTGTGCCTGGCCTTGCATCTGATGCAATGACCCGCCAAACTTATGATGCCTGTCTTGGTGCGTCTAGACCCGGCCAAATCCCTTTTTCATCTACCGGTGGTTTACCTGGTATGTCCGGCATGGGTGTGATGAAGGGTGGTGCATATACTACATCTCTAGATGGTCCTATTGCAGGTATGGCCGAATACAATCGCGATGCCAGCCATTGCATGCCTAATCACACAAACCCCATGAATACCGGTATGATTCAAAGTGGTGGTGGCACAAGTATCAGTGTCGCTGCATCTGCAAGCCCTATTTTAGAGGAGCACACTGCGCGTTATACTACGGCACCCAGCCAGTGGGTTGGATCAACTGGTGCACCCATCCTTCTGAATCAGCCTCTAAATGGTCAAGCATGGAGCAAGGCCTGCACGCAGACGGGTGGTAGACGTAGGAATAAGAATAGGAATAAGAAAAACAAAAATAGGTCTAGGCGTATACAATCAGGAGGAGATCCACAAGGAGAATGTATACAGAGTTGTGAAAATATTCAAGATGATTTTGAACGTTTAGCTTGTATTAAACATTGTGCTACATATATTGCAAATGAACCTAAAACTAAAAAACGCTATGGTTCAAATGGAGTTCGGATAGAATAATAATTATATCTATTTTTAATCATCATCTACAAATGCATATTCTCTAGACTCTTTAACTTCTGATACTTCATTTTTTTGAGTTTTGTCCAAAATCTTGTATCCGCATTTCTTATAATAAGCAATACGGAGCTTAGATTGTGACTGCATTGATCTGTGTACATCTATAACATCCAAGATCAAGGGGCTAACTTTTCTCTCCTCTGGTCTCTGTCTTAAGATGCGCCCAGTACTTTGTTCAATCTTTTTGCGTGGGCTGGCCATCAAGACCGTATTGAGTGTCTTGATATTCATTGCCTCACTGGCCATTGCATACGTCGCCCACAAGATCTGAGCCTCCTCTGCAGCCAGATCACGTGTTGCCGTCTTCATACCGCCGATATAGTATCCTGTCACGCACGTTGGGTTATCTTTTTTTACTAGCGCTTCCAGCGCTTCCAGATGTCCAATGCGCTCAGAAAGTACTAAGATACGCCGACCAGGCTCCTTGATTAGATCCTTAAGTCTGTCAGCAATGACTATATTGCGTTTGTGACACGAGACAATTTGAGTCAAGAGTTTTGCCATAATAGTCTCACCTCTGTAGTTAGTCGGCACCTCTGCATACTCAATATCATCTGAAACAAAGCGCATCAGTTCCACGCTCACTGTCTTGTCTGCTTCCCGCTTCTTTTCCCAGTAAACCGGCTTCCCCAGATGCCACTCAAAGACTTTAGTCAGACCGTCATCACGTGTAGGAGTTGCACTGAGACCTAACATATGTTTAGTCTGCAACTTACTCAAGACCTTGCTAAAATGTTTTGCACCCAGGTGGTGACACTCATCAAAGATAGTAAAGGCATAAGAGCGCAGGGTAGACTCAGGGATCTGCCGCTGTACAATCGTCTGGATCATACAGATAGTACAATCATACTCTGCAGGGTCTACCTCGGCCTTTGTTGCCTGGAACCGACCAATACGAATTCCTGGAATGAGACTCCGCATCTCTCCGGCCCATTGGTCTAGGAGAAACTCCTTGTCAACAACAACCATGAACCGCTTTCCTAAACGGAAGGCAATAGCAACGGCCATAAAAGTCTTGCCTTTTCCACAAGGCACACAGATCAGACCATTTGCATCGGCATCCATAAACTTTTTAATAATGTTTTCTTGATAGTCATATGGTTTTCCAATAAACTTGAGGGCTGCTGGAAGAGGATTGCCATCACTCATTACCGATGAAGCCGCGGGCCCTAGAGTATCTTTTGCCCAGACCCGGGGTAAGTAAAGTCGTGTTGCAGATTCTAGATAGACTGGGAATTCAGTATCTGCCCCATCATACCGACTTTGTGTTAGAGGTTTTACGGTTAACTCTTTTCTGATCTTCTGTTCCATATCTTTGGTCAAGTCAGACTTCAGAACTGCATAGCCGTGGGTTGTTAGTACACTTGTCATTGTTACTCTTACTACATTAATGTGAAGAGCATAACGAGTCAATTTTTTAAGAATAATCAAGATAGAATGGCACTCACAGCTGATCCAGTAAAAATAGGTGTTCTAGGCTTACTTTTTGTAGCCTTCCTCTTTGTTCCACGCCTATCATCGGCTTTAGGACACACTTTAGACTCTCTGCCTATGCGCCTAGCTGCTGTCATCATAATCTTGGCTTCAGTGTCTTATGATAAATATATATCACTTGGCCTATTCTTAGTGATAACTGCTACCTATATCAAGCATCATCAACACGATTTGATGAATTTATCTACAGCAGGAAATATTCAAGGTACTGATAGTTTAAATCCGTATGAGATACCTAATCCTGGTGTCCGTGTGAATCACGGTGGTTATGCAGATGAAACACACGAGGTAGCCGATTTTACACCTCAGAAAGAGGATCAGGACGACGAATTTACCAAAGTTGGTGAGTCCATTGACAATAAACAAGTCTTGGTAAGTGAGACTCTGGGAAGTAGAGCCCAGTCTATTTTTAATGAAGATATGAAGCACGCTGAGGCTTTGGCAATGGGGAACAGAAATGGTGCATCAGATTAATTAAATATTGAAATCTGTAATCTCAGGCATTCAAATGCTTGAGATTACAGATATTATAGTCTTACAAAACAATATTTAGTAGACTCTAGTAACAGTCATATTTTTTATATATTCGGATCTATTATTATTTCCAGCTTTCTTCTCCATTTCACCTATAACATTCCATATATTATCATATGTATCTATTTTATAATCTGATATTTTACCAATACCAATAAACATATCACCATTTCTACCATTCATAACTTTATTATCTTTATCTATATGTGCTAATATAACATTATTGCCATATTGAGTAAGAAGAGCTTTATTACCAGGAGAATAAAAGACACCTTTTGTAACAGGTAGAACTATTGAAACTTCTGTAGGTGGTACTCCATCTCCTGATATCATATATCCTGTACCAAGAGCAGCTTTACTAAAATTACAAAATCTTGAATCTCTTCTAGAACGAATCATAGAAATAATTTCATTCTTTTGACCACTAGATATCCAAGTTAAACTTTGAATATATTCTATAATTCTTGGAGCATCAAAACAACTAGTTGGCATACCATTTGTTGAACCATCTTTGGGGATATAGTTACACATAAAGATAACTGGCGTAGAAGTGCCATAACTTGCCATTGACTTTGTAGCATCAATCTGTGGACACTTTATATTATCTCTAGCTTTTGCATTGAAACAACTATCTATTTTTGATAATTCATCTGTCATATTTCCATAAATCTTACATTTTTGTGCATTTGAATCTTGTGGAGTCAAACCATCTGATGAGGATTGTGACGTTGAGCAACCTTCTAAACCAGGAGTTCGCTGTAAGTTACCAAAATAATAAGGCATACTCCTTGTACAAAATCTCCGACTTCTAGTGGTCCATTCTTTTGTTATCCAATCTGAGCAACTCTGTATACCACCAGTAATAGTTGGTGAAAGACTACATATTTCATTTCCATTGCATACATTATTTACTAGATCACCCTCACAACAGTTTGTATTACCTGCGGCTGTAATATAGGATGCAGAGCCTGTAGGGCAGGTTGTTATCTTAATATTTGATTGTCTATTGCGACCTATACCACGTGAAGGACTAGCCGCAAATCCCTCTTTTTCATAATCTTGAATAAATATACCAATCATTATTGCGGCTATGCCAATACAAAGTAGCCATATCAAAAAGGGTACAGGGCTACCCATCTAACTTATCAACGACATAGTATTTTGCCGGGATTCTCTACTTCTTATATGGTTAAATATCTAAACTTTAGTTCTTTTTGAACTGACACTTGATCCATAAGATATTCCAAATATAATAAAAAACATTACAAAAAATCCTAGCGTATGATACGACCCCTCCTTGTAATTTCCAACTCCAAAAAACCGAAGTATATAAAATGCATACGCAATTAATGCAATGCCTGCTATGATTGAAAAAATAACTAAAAATGTATTTTCAATATCACCAGGTAAAATACCATCATTTGGAATAGCATTCCCAGCTAGTGCCGCAGCCAGAGCAGGGTCCCCTCCTGAAGAATCTAGCACCTCTTGTCGCATAGTGTCTGTTAAAGTCTGACCCGTAGTTGGGTCAATCAGAATTTGATCACCTACAACATCTTTTCTAGGGTCAATTGTATAACATTTAAAGGCTTTCTTTATAGAGGGGCCTTTAGGATTAGTACTCATTGCTGCAATCTCAGAAAGTGATTTTCCCATGAATGTTTCAGGTACAAGATATGCAAATGTCTGTAAGACAGTTCCTATACCGGATGAACTCTGCCAAGATCCAATTTCAATTGGACTAGCTAGATTGACTGTAAGAGAATCACTTAATGGTGTAGTAGCTGCTGGATATGTTTTAGTAGTGCCATCTGCAGATGTTCCATTTGTAAATTGCGCATTTGTATATTTATTTTCACCGAATATATCTGCTAAATTATTTATTGGCATAATAAATCCTAGAACTCTTCTACATGTACCAGTGCCGTCATCATCTGAAGCTATATTTAGTGGCCGTGTAACAACATGTACTCTTATACGTGTTGAACCCTCTTTAGGAGGATTAGTACTACTAAGTAGCTGTGTTGGAATACATGTCTCATAGGTCATCATAGGTAAGAGAATAGGGTTTGCAACACTTCCATCATAGGTAAAATTTTCAGCTGCATTATAAGAAGTTAATACCCTATTATTTTTAAGTACTGAATTATTTACAGCTCTCCAAAATTCAGAACCACTATTTGTATTGGAAATTAAAACAACAGGTCTACATAGTAATATAATATCTGGAGATGATGGATTATTTTTCTTTTCTTGTGCATTTTTTATGCGAAATGCCATGATAAGTTCTTGGGTTGCATCTTTTGCCTGTGTTAAGTTAGCATGTTGAATCTTGATAATAGAGAGAGTTCTTTGACAATAATAATTTGCAGATCCATATATAAGAGTTGTAGCAGTATTTGCAGATTCAAGTCCATTAATTTTAAACTGATTTTGAGAATTATCTACAGAAACTTCTACTTGTGTCTTTGGTCCCCAAGAAATACTAAAATCTGTAGGAACAACTAGCTGGTTTGTAACTTTAGGATCTGAAGGATTGTAGCCGCCAGCCCATGGATTAAATATATTCTGTGAGAGTCTAATTGGAAATCCAGTTGTCCCACTACATTTTTGAAGGGACATTTTATCTACTAAGATTAACAGGCATTTTTGATGCCTGTTAATCCGTCATTGCTAAGCCAAATGTGTCTTAACGACTTATATCTCTGACACGATAAATAGTTACTTCACCCATTTGATCCAAAGTTGATAGCTTTACTTGATCTCCATTAAAGAGCTCAGGACAGCCGACTTGATCTTGGCAATCACGCCCTTGCATGTAAACTGGAATGGGTAGAGGATTGTAGGAGTCAGTGCGAGTATAATAGTTGTAGCGTTCACGGCTTGATATGCATCTGCGGCCGTAGAGAGGTAAAAGTTTTCCGTCGGCAGTTTTTACAATTCCCATAGACTGGTAGGATTCTGGAACACCTTGGGTTGGGATATTGAAAGGTTTAGATGATGAGGGAATACGACTATAGTCGGGAGGAGTATCCCAGACACGTTCAGCCTCGGGGCTTCGGGAATAACGGTCATCTCCCGTTTCCACTTGGTTGATTATACTGACAGGTGCTTGTTTACTTTGTCCTTGTAGTAAAACAATTGGCCTATAATAATTTTGTGACAATATAGCAAGAGCTATAACAATAAGTACAATACCTACTAGAGTAGCAGAGGGTATGGAAAATAAACCAAAACTATTTGGGAAACATAACATTCCTGGTGGACACCGCGGCATCTTCTAATTATCACTGACTAATAGTCGGTGATAATTAGCACTTTTAAGAAAAGTGCGCAAAAGCTAAGCAACTTTTTTGACGTACTTTTTTTCTAAAAAGTATTTTTTGACATACTTTTTTGCTCCCCGCAGGGGAGCCATGGCTTCGCCTGCAAAAAAGTATACTATTGGCCAAACATTTGTTGGAAAGTGTCCATCAACTCTTTGCCATCATTTAACATAGGTTTCATAGATCCCAACATCCCCATCAAACTTTTCTGTGTCTCAATAAGCTGTTGAGTATCTTTAGACATGGCTTTGATCTGATCCGGATTCAGACTGTTTATTGCCTTGACCAAGGTGGATGCGGCATCAATGTGAGGGCCATTCTTTACCTGTGAAGGTATCTCACCCAGCTTGAAAGGTGTAGGCATTTCTTCCTTTTCAGATAAAACCGGAGCAGGTTTCTCATCCTTCTCCTTCTTAACGTCTTCATAGCCCTCAACCATTTTGGAATTCATATATTCAGTTTTCATCTGTCGGACTTTTTTGGAAATACCAGAGGGAGGGGTACGTGTATTAAATCCCTCTGATGACTTAGATAACCCTACAATTAATCCAAGTGTTACTGCTGCAGCGCCTATAGAAATAGCAGGTGACATTTCTAAACCATAGAGCAAAGCACCAACACCCACTGATAATAAGACTATATATGTAGTCAGTTTTTTGTAAAAAACTACAAGTATTACTACGTATACTACAGCCATTAATTGAGCCTGCATATCCATCTAACCTACTAAGGGAAGAATTACACGATTTGCTCCCCAAAACATAAGACCAACGAGTAAAGCCTTAGAGAGCTGGCCATAAAGATTCATGTCTCCTGAGCTCTTAAGCATCCAAGGTGCATAATGTGCAACTAAGACACTGAGAAAAGGTAGATTTACACAGAAAACCAAGATTGCAATTAAGATTGGAGTCTTCAACTCCTCACTGATATAATTGGACCACGCCTTTCCTTGGCTAGCGGCCTGCATAGATGCGATTTGTGCTGCAATCTGAGCCTGTGTAGGACCCTGTTGACCTAGTCCAGCACCAGCCCAGTTTCCACCTGAAGGAAATCCCGGGGCAGAACTTTGGAGCATCTGAGCAAAATCTCCAGCAGACGGGTGCTGACCTCCAATAATGTGCGCTGTCGGAGGTACTGTATCCATCTGATAGTGTTGAGTTGATTGCGGAGGGGGCATAGGATTGGTGGGGCCATTCTGTATTCCACCCATGGGTGATCCGGAGCGCATGTCATTCCCGGAGTTCATATCCTGGTAGATCATCTTAACAAGATCACCATCTCCTGCAATTGGAGCCTTCCCATCCAAGTCTGATAATAATGTACCCGCGTTTGCCATTCTTTTTGTTCCGCGTAAAGAAACCCGGGGTCTACTAACGCGTTAGGCTTAAGCAATAAAAGGCAGAGGAATATTCTCAAAGGCTTCTATTGCTCCAGATGCAGGGCAGTCCATCTGCACAGTATCAAACTTGTAGCACTTTGTTCCAATGTGATATACTGTATCCTTGACTTCATTGATGGGTGGTGCTTTGACAATCATACATGCACTTCCATGGCAAATGGGAGAGACTACCATGACAAGAGCTAGGCCAAGCATAAAAGAGACTATGATACCAAATGCCGGACCTTTTACAGCATCAATAATACTCATCTTTCTTCTACCTCAACGATAGGTTAAGATGGATGGACTCTTTAATTTTTTTCATATAGCACCATTTATTATTGGTTTGAGTATTGGTGTGCTATATATTGTTATGGGAGGCAAGGGTGCGCACGAGACTATATACAAATATCCTCATCCGTCTACAGTTGATGCTTTAGTTTACAAGGATCCAAATGGAGCCTGTTACCGGTATAAGGTAGAACAAGTGTCTTGTGACAAAAATGAAGGTAAATTAAAAGAATATCCTCTTTCTGGTTAGACTAAGTTTGACCACTTCCTCCAATTGATCCTGCAGCTGGTGCACCTGATGCACCCGGTGCTTTTTTCAACTTGAGCACTTTCTTAGTTTGTCCAATAATGGCTCCAACCTTTGCTTCTTCAGCAGTCTTGGGTTTAGCTACAAGTGGAGCTACAGGCCGAGCTACAGCTGTAGATAATTCTTCACTCTCTGAATATTCTGCAGCTGTAGCTCCACTTGTAGCTGCACCAGTAAGATCAACATAGAGACTTGTAATAGGCTCTACACGATGCATTATTTGATATAATACTCCTCCTGCAATCTTTCTTGTATCACGTTTACTTTGAAAAATGTCTTTCAATGTTACACCGCCAATATCTACAATAAATTGTTCAGGATATTGTAAAGCTTTACGTTTCTCCATAAGTGTCTGAATCTTCAGATTCTGAACAACAACATCAGCAGCTCCGGACTTTGTTGCACCATATTTCTGTGTAAGATCAATTAATACTTTCCGTTCAACTTCAATCTCCTCATCTAGGGCACCAATCCCCTCAAATCGTTCATCCAGATCAGCCTGCCTCTCCTCCATGGTTTTTGGGCGCCTATTGGGAAGAGGTACCCTTATCTCAGGTGAATCTCTCACAGCCGGAATATAAGCATGTGAGTCAGTAATTTCAACTGCCCGGTTGAGTGTCTTTGCTCTTCTAAAGAATTTGGCATCAACCCGTTGAAATGAATCTTTACCACCTTGTTTTTGAGACATCCGTATCACTGATCTTCATTGTATTATTTTTACTAGATTCAACAGATATGGCTGGCCCTGCAAATGGATCAATGAGTCCTGGGATTCGTATAACTATTTCTATTGTCTTTGCTCTTGTTATTGGCCTTTTTAGTATATTTTGGAATGCTGGATTCTTTCCTAATACTCAAACTATAGTCTGGGTTGGTAATCTAATCATTGTACCTTTGATTGCCGTAGTAATGTCTTTTGGATTTAATTCTTTAATTCAACAACTCAGTTGTGGTCAGATACAACTTGCTACACAAGCAAGTAGACTTTGGATGGTTCCTATATTGTTTTATATTATGGAACTCCTTTTATTTTTCTTTCCTGGTTTACTCTGGCCTATAGAGGGCATTTTTCAGACAATAGCACCGAGTCTCCAGAAAGGGTTTTCTAGAGGATTCTATGCATTCTGGATGGCACTCTATACACAAGCGTTTATGAATGGTTTGGCACAGGCATGCCCGAAGTAATCGGGTATGCCCGAAGTAATCGGGTATGCCGCTGTGACCTTTTGGGAATACAGGTATGCCCAAAGTAAGATTAATCATCTCCAGGGCTGTCAGGACCTAAGTAGACATATCGTGGAACTCCATTACGGCCAGTAGCTCCCTCATTTAACATATAGTATCCGGGAGTTAGTTCTTGAACTACATCATGAACCACCGTATTATTAGCTTTTCTGCCGACATTTCTTGTTCTTCCTGAATTTCTAGGAAGTTCAATAGCGTCACTTGGCAAGTATAGAGAGTCTTCAATTAACATCACTAATAAATAAGCAAGTAAAGACCATATTATGGTAAAAAGCCAGAATGGCATATACGTAAAGTATGCCGGATCACGTCCTATTCCAAATTCTTTCCAAGTCCCATCTTCTTGAAACATGAGACTCGGTTTGAAATGTAGGATGACTGCAATAACTATTAAATATACTATACCTGCTACAATGAGGCGTCTCATCCCTCTTTAAATTGTGGTAAGGTTTAAAAAAGCAATTATATTGCCTGCTAGACAAAGATAATTATGCAGTTTCAAAAGCTGGCAGAACCTATTAAATACATTACAAATCATCACCTTGGGTCAATTCGTAATGTATTACTTGGAGCAGGTTTGTGTTATGCTGTACAGAATGAGAAGTACACACATTTGCCCATAATTTTCTTAGTCCCTTCAATCTATGCGGGCTACAACTTATATGAGAATAAGGATTATGTAGTAAAGTGGTTAAAAGATTTTAAAACGGAGATTAAAAAACTCTAATGCACTTTTTAAAAAAAAGTGCGTCAAAAAACAATATAAATATTAAATTTAATTATCATCATCAAATCCATTGATATCACCTAGCTCTTCATCACCAATGTAACCACCTTCATCCCCTGTCTGATAATATCCAAGGCCATCTACTGGTCTTTGATCGCCTGCACCTATGGCTGCGCCAGGACCTATGGCTGCGCCTGTACCTTCAGGTCCCTGTCCAGGAAAATCAATGATGCCCGCCTGAGCGCGTTCTTCTCTCTCAATATCATACCGCTCTTGATCATAGGCATAGATTGCCTTTGTACCACCCACTGCATATTCACCAATACCTAACTTAATCTTTATCTTCTCAATATCCTTACCTGCCCTAGACATGTCATTCATCTTTTTAATGATATTAGCTTTCTCTTTTTCATTCCTCTCAGCAATTAATTCGCGAATCTGCTCAGGGGTCAAGTGAGATCCTTCAACCTTGAATCTAGCAGCCATGTCGCTGATAAATCTTGCAGGGAATAGCGCATGCTGTTCAACCTGAGATGCAGGAGCTTCCGCAGTTGTCAATGGCTGTGTATTAGGATCCACAAAGTTTGCCAGAGGACCATATAGACACATCTTCATAAAAAATCCAAATGTCTGATCTCCTCCAGGTACCTGTAAAGGTCTCAGACTCATTAAAGCATCCAAGATTACCCTAGTTTGTACTAAAACCGTATCAACCTTTGCAGTTAACCAGGGCGTTGTCTGAACCTTGTTAAACTTGGTCAGATAAGATCTGTGCTCTTTAAGAACACTTTCAACATCCATTTGATGCTGCCATGAAAGATTCCATGACTTGGGTATCAAAGGATTTGCAGCACGTTTAGACACAAATTGTTTCAGTGGTACAATTACGTACGACTGTAAGAATCTGATTATAGACTCAGAACCATCTTGTATAATCTGATCAAAGATTGCATGTTGTGCAGCTGCAATTCGCATTTTAAATTGTTCTTCAAGATCTATGACAAAGGTTGAGAATTCAGACAAAGCTAATGCAACCTCAACTGCCTTTGCATCGGGTGGAAGTTTCATAAGTTCAGCTTGCGTCCTAGACATCATTGCTCTGAATCCCTCTGTTGGCTCAGGATCCATCTGAGTGAGCTTTACCCAGTTATCAAGCTGGCCAGGAAGTTCCAAGAGGAGCTTTGTCTTAAATGAGTTAACACGGTGTGTCTCATTAAGTAAGTCCTCAAAAGATTCTTTGGAAACATCAATACCCTGGGATTCAATGGCGGTGCGTCCTTGTTCTGCTGTAAGAAGTTCAACTTCTTTAGGGAGTTTCAGATCACACCAAATACATTTGTGGGTAAGACCAAATTCGTGAGAATGACCTTTTTTCTCACCTTCAAAACATACTTTTAAGAAGAGCAAGTAGTAACTTTTCTCAGGTGCATCAGGTAAAGGGCGTGATATTACAGAAGGTTTCATTGTTGGCTCAAAGCGCATTATTTTTGGAGGAGCTGGCAGGCCTACAAGTTTCTTAAAAGGCGGTAGACTGGATGCACTTTTGATCCAAAATTCATCTATCTTATTAATTGGTGATAGACAACACGATGCCTCACTATACGCAATAGGCTTGGGTAACTTAGTTGTTCTGGCTAAATGATTGCCTTGACGTACCCAAAGTTCAGCACGGTCTTTTGGTGACGCGGCTTCAGGTATAATGATTTTTTCCACAAAATCCTCAGGTTTCATGACAAAAGGTATAGGTGCAAAATTGGGAGGAATCTCCTCATCAGGTCTGCCTTGACCACCACTTAGACCTAAGATCTTACGTTTATAGTCACGTTTCTGTGCAAGAGCTTGTAAGATTGTAGGATCTTGTAGAGCCGCTTTTAAGATTGGCTCAAATACATCCATAACCATTCGGTTTCTTACTGTGTCATCTTTCTCACGTTGAAACTGTGTAAGACTCCAAGGAGGTGCATCTTTTTGAAAAGATGCAATAACCGAAACAATGCATTGAATACCATGATTGCCACCATCAGGCTCTAGAGGCTCACCTCTCAGACTGCGGCAACCTGAGGCAATTCCACGTAAGATAAAGTCGGGTTTCTTGCTCTGAATAATGAGAAGTAAGTGTACACCGACTGCACAAACTAATGCCTGATTAATATATATATCATAGTCTGCGCCAAAATCTGCTGCTTGTGCTGCTTTGGCACCCTTAGTTCTTGCTTTCTGAATCTTAATATAGCGCTCACGTTCAGGAATCTGCTGCAGAACGCCAAATGCTCTTGCAACAAGAGTCATATAATCAGTAGTCTCAAGAGGCGCAAAAATCTTATCGGCCATCTGTCTTGCCGTGTTAAAAATCAGTTTCTTTGTCTCATTGTCAAATTCAACGGGTTCATCTAAGTCACCTAGAGGTCCTATCAACTCATCAATCTCCTGCTGTGTAATTGCATCCTGGTCTACTAACTCAGATCTCCCCATCATGGGTTTGCCCTGGTCATCAAACTCTAAATGTGTATCATAGTCTAATTCACTAATGGCTTGACCACAGACTCTGCAAATATAAGAACCCATATGCTGACCACCCCCAAAGTTAAGTTGAATGTCTTTGTTTATAACAGATGCATCACCTGGTCTCAAAAATTGGTAGACTTGCAAGAGTTCATGCACACAAAGAAGATGATGATCACCAATGCGGCAATTAACCCAGTTATCTAGTTTTGATCCCTGAAACGTTGTCAAGAATTTTGCTAGCAGAGCAAAGCGCTTCTTATCGTCCTTCACCTTCCGAATCATCTCAAGAGGTTTTACGTGAGGGCAATTTACAGGTTCAGGAGGTTCACCTGCAAAGCTTATGCGCTGTTTATAGAGTTGTGTATTTCTGATTGTCGTCAAGTACTCTTCTCTTGCATACTTCATGCGATTTCTAGTGAGAGCAGCAGGTTGATCAGCAAGTTGGGCAAAAGCCAAATCTGAGTGTTGTCTTAAGATGAGGCCAACGAGAGCGACATCTGATGCTGCAAAAGAAGGCATTTGATCTTTTATATTTTGTTGAAAGTCTTTCAAGATAGGCTCATCTGCCAACTTCTGAATCATTGTTGGGCCATCAGGTGTCATCTGAATCCCTTGAATTGCAGGAGGTTGAGCAGCCTGTTTAGCCAGGGCTTCACGTTGTCTGAGAATAAAGTCTAAGATTTGCTCATGTGTCTCGTTAACTTTTTCTTGGATTACTGCATGCTGGTCAATAGTCCACTCTTTCTCACGCATTCCCATCAGAACTTGTAAAGGCCAGATATCACCCATTCCTTCCAATTTAAGATTACTTGACTTGATGTATTCTCTGAGAGGTATATTACCTAAGCTACCACCCTCTATACTTATTAGAAAAGGCTGGTTAGTTGATGGTATGTCAGTGATTTCACCTGTTTTTCTCAAGATTTCGGTCATACTCAAGTTAGGAGAAAGCCCTGCTTGAATATCTGCAACTAATGATTCTTGTTTTGCAAGACTCAATGACGCTGCGTAGATAAGAGGAAAGATAACATATGCTAGAGTAACGGCTTCTTCACCGAGTTCTAAAAGTTTTCCCTTGGATCGTATTGCTTTTAGACCACGAACTAGAGACATGGAAACTTCACTAATCAAGTCCGAAGTCACATAACCACTTTTTTTAGTAGGGAGACCAGCAGTATACCCAGGGATGCTGGATTCGGCATCGGGTGCTTTTAGACGGAATGCCTCCTCATCGCGTTGAAATACTTGCGCTGTAGCTGTGGTTGCAGCATTAGAACGCCAGGTTGCTCCAAATCTACTGAGATAGCCATTTAAGAATTGTGCATATTTTTGACCTTCCATGTCAGTAGACCACTCAATATATTGGATAGCATCTATGATTTTTTTATTAAAATACTGTAACCTGAGATTATCCATAGATTCAGGTTGAGGATTAGTATCAGGATCTGCATCATAGTAGACTATTTTGTCTACATCAATGACTGCTCGGCTAAGTTCAAAACCTCTTGTTTCTAAAAGATCAATGAGAGTCTGAATGCTAGTTGGTTTTACACCCTTTGGAATACCGTCTTCACTGACACGCATGATTGCAGCCCTTAATTGAAAGAAAAGTTCAGTGAGAACTCTTGTGGATTTCTGAGTTGTTTCTAGCTTTTGCATTGCATCGGAATTAAATGAAAGGAGGTCTGCATAGGCTTCACTTTTCTGTCTCATATTGGAATATATGCGTTCAGATGTAGGGATTTCCACTAGACGCTGCACCTCCTCTTCAGCCGGGGTCTCTTCCAGCTCATCATCTAAAAATGTGAAATCCTCAACTTCTTCTTCAAATTCTTCGTCAAATTCTGCTTGAGATTCATTTTCAGATTCAGATTCATTCTCAGTTGCAATCTTCTCAGGTGCCTGTCTGCCACGAATTACACGAAAGGGCATAGACTCATCAATTCCACGAAAACCAAAGCGTAGATCAACTTCCTCGCCACCCTGACCTTCTAGCACTAGGTTATCAAGATCAGAATCAACTTTCTTAATCTTGTACATCCCTGCTGAATTACCTTCCTCATTAAAAGTCTCCAGAAGTTGACCAGTGGCAAGATCTAAGATGTCAACAAGGGCAGGCTTCTTACGTTTTTGTAAGATCTCAACGGCCTCTATACCAGATTCTTCCTCAAAGCCATCTTCAGTCAAATTAAATTCTAGAGCGGAATGGGTAAGACCATCAGGCATCAGATGGAGCTTATCAAAGGTACGATAGATGACACGGCCGGTGGTGCCGTCGTATTTACCACCACTCAGCCTAATGCGGTCACCAAGTTCAATGACAGGATCTTCTGTTTGCTGAGCTGCGGCTGAAGCACCATAATCAGGGGCTTCTAATTTTAAGTTTGGTGCTTGATTTAATTGTGGCATCTGGCGGACTTCTGCCATCTACCTGCAGTTCTTAGAAAAAAGTGGAGTTTTTGACATACTTTTTTGCTCTCCTGTGGGGAGCCATGGCAATGGCTTTGCCTAAGCCTGTAAAAAAGTATAAAAATTGAATGCATGATATGAATAAAACTCAGTATTCACATCATGTCTAACAAGATGTCTACTCTGTCTACTTTTGCGTCCTGGGCTTCTAAGTACAATACCTGGGCAGAGTTGAAAGCCTGGCTACAGACTTCAGAGCCTACCGTAGAGATTTTGGAGTTTGCAGACTCACCCTACGTGATCATGAAGACTGGCAAGGATACAAGCGCAGCTACTGGCACAAGCGCAGCTACTGGTACAAGCGCAGCTACTGGCACTGCACAACAGACTGAGGCAGCCATTGCCGAAGATTCCGTCTCTGAAACTGCACAGCTCTGCCGCTCCCTGGTCTGGGATACTCAGACAAACCGTCCCTGCTGCGTTGCCCCTTTTGCAGCCCGTCGTGACCAGAAGATCCCTTTAACTGGTCCTGATGCTAGTCAACCTCTTCGCCTAGAGGACTTTGTAGAGGGTGTCATGATCAATGTTTTCCGTGTCAAGGGTGATTCTGAGACTCACGTCACTACCCGCTCTAGGCTAGATGCCGATGGCTCCTTTTACAGTGAGCGCAGCTTCAGGGAGCTGTTTGAGGAGGCAATGGAGTCTAAGAAGGTCTGCCTAGATGATATTGAGGCAATGATGGGTGATCCTGCAAAGTTGGGTGTAGCAGGTACTTTCATGAGCCTGGTTCTGGCTCATCCTGAGCACCGTGTAGTCCGTTCCGTTGAGCAAGCCAACTTCTGGGCTATCTACCGTGGTGTAATCAAGACTGATGGCACGGTTGACTTTTATACAGAGGATCTGCCTGTAAGTTGGCGTCCCAAGACCTACAGCCTCACATTCAAGCCTAACGACTGGGCCGAGCTCAAGGCAAAGTTTGAGGAGATCAAGAAGTCCAAGCCCTGGTACTGGCAGGGCATTGCCGTCCACACGGGTCTGCAGCGTTGGCGTTTCCGCAATGCTGACCACGACCGTGTACGCCGTGAGTTGCGTGGCACAGAGTCCAATCCTTTTGGCCGTTTCCTGCGTCTTCGTGCAAACAAGAAGGTGCAGGAGTATTTGAGAGTCTATGCTGAGGACTGTCAGGCGTTCCAGGGATTTGAGGAGTCTTACAGGGCAACTACCAGGACGCTCTATAGCTGGTACTGCCGCTGCCACAAAGAGCATCTGCTTGCGTTCAAGGATCTGCCTAAGTCCGTGCAGCCGATGGTCTTTGGTCTCCACAAGCACTACCTTGATACTTTGAGGCCCAACAGGAAGACTCTGCGTATTGCTGAGACAATTGACTGGGTGTGCGATAACCTGAAGAGCCAGTACGGTGTGCCCAACTTCATCCGCCTATCTAAGGAGACAGAGCAGCCTCCTGAGTCTGCTTCTGGATCTGGTGGACCTGCAACAGATCCAGTGCAAGAGCAGGTTGAGCCTGAGTTCAGGGACGAGGATGAGCAGGCTGGTCAGGCTGTTACTGAGTAGATTATTCAATCAAGATGATCCCAAGAGCCTCTAATTCAGCCTTATTCTGTAAGACTCTAAAATATGGTCCCTCGCAATCCTTACACTGAGCACGGGATGCACCAACAGGCTCAGGACCACAGAGCTCCACTATTTTTTTATAGCGCTGTTCAAGAAATGTATTAGTACCAATAAACCACGGAGGTTCTTTCCAGTATTCTTTCAAAATAGTGTGAGGTATAGTAAAAATCTTGGCATCAATTTCTTTGATCTCAGATCCAGGTAAAAAGGCAGGTGTCTCCCAGAAAATGTATTTTTTGTAAGCAGCTAGACAATTAAATAGATAAGTTTCTTTATTAATAACATTTTCTGACATCTGACAGGGGATCAGATACCGCGTTGGCTTTACCTCATCTAAGACAAGTTCAGAATTCAGAAATCCTAGAAGTTCTGGTGAGGCAACAAAGTCTGCATCCCATTTGAACAGCCAATTGTATTGGCCAAAAGAGAAACACTGTGAATAAAAAGAGGCTAGAGATTCATTATAGTTTGCAGGTGTTGCCAAAGTCTCATAGCCCGCTTTTGATAGATTGTGATCTGTCTCATAAATACGGATTGGTTGACCCCTGGCTTGTGCAGTCAAAGCAATTACCTTAGATTGATCTGTACACTTATGCAAGATTATAACGATTTCGTGGGCTATAGTCAGACTTGATAAACTAGTAAGACTCTGTGCCAGATATGCTTCTTCATTTCTGGCACGGAGAATAAAACTGATTCCTGGCTTTTTATTTATAAGTTGGCTCATCTGTCTAACAAAACATAGGGCTCTTTAGCCCCAATTGCTCTTAAGATTGGTACATATTCATACCAGAGATTTGTCATTGGTCGTCTCACCTTCAGATGCCAATAAGCAATATCAAATGTCCAGCCCTTATATATCATATAATATGCAATCACTGCCGAGGTTGATCTGCTCTTACCCTCACGACAATGCACAAGGACATTTTTACCTTGTGAGACCCATTCATTTAACTTGGCAGCAGCATCTTTAAAATGGCCTTCGGTTAAGTTGTCGGCCACATTATCTTTTAAAGGTACTCGGTACCATTGATGAGCTCTCCGTTCAAGTATAAGAAATCCCGGTGGATACTTATATTCTTCTGCACAGCAAATAATATGCTCAATACCGCGTTCATCCATAAACTCTGTATTTGATGCGTCTGAGCACGAACCTACCCAGATAAAATCATCTATTTGGGACATTGTTAAATATTATATTCTTAGATGCGTATCAATTTTTATACTTTTAAAAAAAAGTATGTCAAAAACATTTTTGCATACTGCTTTTTTCAAAACACTTTTGCGCACTTTTTTTAAAAGTGCAAGATAGAATGGATATATTACAAGATGGTATGCGTGTAAGAGTTACTCCAACTAAAGATTTTAATATAAAAAAACCTTACACTGGTACTATAATATTTTATAATGAACTTGCTATACCAAATCCAAAATATACTGTTTTATTTAATTCACCAATTAAATCTTCAAATTCATATAGATCATCTATGAACAGAAAATATTATGGTATGAATACTAATGGTGAAGATTTTGAGACTATTAGTACTTATGATTTTGAAAGATCACAAATAAAACCTCTATCTGGTGGTACTCGTAAACTCCGGCGTAATCGTAAAAATAAATCACGTAAACATTAATATTTAATACAATCCTGCATTTATATACTATATTAATAGTATATAAAAAAAGTGATATAAAGTACAAAGGCCTAAAACTTCCTTGCCTTTACAGTGTATAATGCCTGCTATTGGGATTGATCTTGGAACAACATACTCTTGCGTCGGTGTCTGGCAAAATGACCGTGTTGAAATCATTGCAAATGATCAAGGCAATCGCACTACACCCTCCTATGTAGCTTTTACTACCGAGGAGCGTCTAATTGGTGATGCAGCCAAGTCACAGGCCGCTGCAAACCCTGCAAACACAATCTTTGATGCTAAGCGTCTTATTGGCCGCAAGTTTGGGGATGCATCCGTCAAGGCCGATATGGCCCACTGGCCTTTCAAGGTCAAGCCTGGAACTGCGGACAAGCCCCTCATTGAGGCAACTGTAAATGGTGAGACTAAGACTTTCAGTGCTGAGGAGATCTCTGCCGCCGTGCTCCAGAAGATGAAGGCAACTGCAGAGGCTTATCTGGGTGAGAAGGTGACTGACGCGGTAATTACTGTGCCTGCATACTTTAATGATTCCCAGCGTCAGGCAACTAAGGACGCCGGTGCAATTGCAGGACTCAATGTACTCCGTATCATCAATGAGCCCACCGCGGCTGCTCTGGCCTATGGCCTGGACAAGAAGTCCAATGGTGAGCAGAATGTGCTCATCTTTGACTGCGGCGGCGGCACTCACGATCTGTCCATTCTCACTCTGGATGACGGTGTATTTGAGGTCAAGGCCACGGCCGGTGATACGCATCTAGGGGGGGAAGATTTTGACAATGCTATGGTTGACTGGTGCTCAGCCGAGTTTAAGAAGAAGACCAAGATTGATCTGACCGGTAATGCCAAGGCACTTCGTCGTCTCCGCACGTCCTGTGAGCGTGCCAAGAGGACCCTGTCTAGCGCAACCCAGGCACAGATTGAGGCCGACAGTCTTGCAGAGGGCCACGACTTTCAGGCAACTCTGACTAGGGCCAAGTTTGAGAGTCTCTGTGAACCCTTCTTCAGACGCTGTATTGGTCCTCTAGATAACCTTCTCAAGGATGCCAAGATGAGCAAGGATCAGATCAATGAGATTGTGATGGTTGGTGGTTCTTCCAGGATTCCTAAGATCCGCGAGCTTTTGTCATCTTATTTCAACGGCAAGAAGCTCAATGACTCCGTAAATCCTGATGAGGCCGTTGCATTCGGTGCAGCGGTGCAGGCGCATATCTTGACTGCACCCAAGGGCTCAAATGATCGTACCTCTGACATCCTTCTAGTTGATGTGGTGCCTCTCTCCATGGGTCTGGAAACGGCTGGGGGTGTGATGACTAAGATTATCGCACGCAATACAACTATCCCCTGTAAGAAAACACAGACTTTTTCTACCTATGCTGACAACCAGCCCGGTGTTCTCATCCAGGTGTTTGAGGGTGAGCGTGCAATGACAAAAGACAATAGTTCCCTGGGTAAGTTCCAGCTTGACGGTATCCCTCTTATGCCTCGTGGTGTACCTCAGGTGGAGGTGTCTTTTGATGTAGATGCAAATGGTATTCTGAATGTGACAGCTGCGGAGAAGTCTACGGGTAAGTCTCAGAAGATCACTATTACAAATGACAAGGGGCGTCTGTCAAAGGATGAGATTGAGCGCATGGTCCAGGAGGCCGCTGGGTTTGAGGCAGCAGACAAGGCCCACATGGATCTTGTAGAGGCTAAGAATGGTCTAGAGTCATATGTCTATAATGTACGTAATTCTCTAACAGATGAGGCAACACGCACTAAGCTAGGTGCTGAGCTGTGTGACGAGCATCTAGAAAAGGCTAAGGGCTACATAGCCTGGTTAGAGAATAATCAGTCTGCAGAGAAGTCTGAGTACGAGGCTCAGAAGACAAAGGCAGAGGAAGACTTCAGACCCTTCTTTATGAAACTATACGCTACAGAACCTACCGCTCAGGAAACATCTGCACCTGGTCCTAAGATAGAAGAGGTAGATTAAATTTTAGACCCGTGGTCATTTCAAACCGGCATTTACTTTAATACAAAAATTGATGCGCAAATCACCTTTAACTATGAGTCACAAAATGGATTTTACAGATGATGTGCGTTGCAACGATGCTAGAGTCTGGGTATGGAGTATGGAATGGGAGAAAGATGGAACAATACAACGTTTTAGGGAACCTGTCATACATGAGTGTAGGGCATCGTGTATGGAAGAGCATTCCGATTGGGATTATTTGAAAATGCCCTGTGGTCACATTTATCACAGCAGATGCCTTGATATGCACCTTTGGTATAAGAAGCGCTTAAATTGCGCCCTGTGTGGCGATTTAAGACGAAAGAAGTGGTACTGTGACTTTTGTCACGAAGATGTCCACTACAAATACAGGTACACTGGAGACGGATATCATATAAGCGGTGGCAATGAGTGTTTCTTAGGGTGTGAAAAGAGGAGGGCTATTTGCAAAGACTTTATGTCAAAGGGGGGTCCATTTGTGAAAAATGAATACAGCGGACGCTTTGGCGAGGACACTGTATTTACTGTTGTAGAGATTTATTTGAGAATGAAGGCTAGCGAAAGGTTTGATTGGAGACCCCTTTTGAGAAATACACTATTAGGCTAACTGCCGGTTTGAAATATTCAGCGGTCTAAATATTGTCTAGTGCGTCCCGGTTAAATCACATTACATCATCTTAAACTTTAGGAAGATGCCTTGTGCTTGTAAACAACCCCAGCCAGAATATCCAGAATCTGATCATTGGGGGCCAGTCCTTTGGACAATCTTGCATGCCTTAGCTCAGAAAAGTGGTAAAGCACTTTTTCCATCAATGTACGATGATGAGCGAAGGCAGTGGATTAATATTCTTACAACTCTACCCAAGATGATCCCCTGTTCTATGTGTAGAGCCCACGCGGAAGAGTGGATTGCTGCTCATCCTGTAGCTAGTATCAAAACCATGCCCTATAGTGATCTGAATGAATGGTTAATAGATTGGGTTTACACTTTCCATGAATCTGTTAATGCACGGAACGAGAAACCATCATTTGATAAAGCTTTATTAGGGGCAACATACAATTCAATATCTGTAGCCGGTGCACTGCGTGTTCTGAAACCATTTATTGAGACTGCCATTAAACTTTCTGGCATTACTCTGATGCCATGGCAAAAATGGCTGGGATATGTTACTGTGCTAAAGTCATATTATTAAGTAAGTGTAATGCTATCTTTAGAAATAATCTACGGTGGTGTAAAATACAAAAAAGTACGCCATGCTGTAATGTGTAAAATCTGTAAAGATACGATTGAAGCACCTGATTACAAAGTATGCAAATGTGGGTCTGTTGCAATAGATACAGGTCGTTTAATTGGTTCCCTTAAAAATATGAAAGATAGATCAGTCTATTGTGCAAAAGTAGGTGGTAAGACTATCTGGCTTCCAGAAATTATTCCACAAATGGTATTTTGGGAAAAAAAGGTATGTATTTCCGAATAACTTTAATAACTTCTGGATAATTAACGTCTACCATGATCAAGATTCCTGCAAATTGCAAGATTAGAACATCACCATATTCAAGCCCTTCCAAAGGATGTAATAAGAAAAATAAGTATAAAAACCCACCTACTGAAAGTTTTGATATAGCTTCTAGAATAATATAAATATCAGAATTTCTAGTTTGTTTTTTAAATATAATGAGAACTACTTGCAAGATAACCATTAATCGCATGAATAAGAAAAACGTCTGATAGCCTCTCATTTATTTCAAGAAAGATTTTTAAGTTTGGCCAGAACCACCTACAGAACCTGCAGGGACAGTAGCTCTCTTCAACTTGATTGCAGACTTCTTGCCTGCAAGCGTAGCCGGTGCTGCGGTGCCTGCGGCAATACCTCTTGCACCACCCGTCCACAGGCGTAGCCACTCTTGAAACATAGCTCTGCAACCTCTTGCAGCCTCTGCAATAGCAGCACGTGCTGTCAGCTCATTGCCATCCTCCACACCAATACGCAAAAGCATCTCATCTTTCAGAGGATGTGGGATCTTGTAGCCTGCAAAAGTTAACCGAGGCATTGCCTCACCCTCAATATGATTCTCAACCAACCATGTCTGGATCATATTTCCAAAAGTATGATCTTGTCCTTGAATAATGAAATCATAACCAGTCATTAGTGCGTCGGAAGGTACTGCATTCACCGTACTAGGCAGATCACCTGAATCTAGACCAGTAAACTGATCACACATCTCAACAAGACCAATGAGAGCACGCTCAATAATAGCACGAGGTGCCATAGTGCCAATAGACTCAATCTGGAAATCAAAACTATTTGGCTCACCCTTCTCGTCCACCTTGAAGATCCGTTGAATTTCCATTGTCTTGAACTCACGATCTAGCTCACCACGCCTAGCCTCATCCTGCTTCAGTGACTCAGGTTGCACATTCTTGTGACGAACAAGCCACTTCTCAAAGTACTCATTACGCCTTTTTGTATCCAGATCTAGAGTATTACCATAGGAGGCCTGTGATGTTGGGATGAACCTGGCGTGCTCACGACCAATACCTACTGTTGCACGCATTTCAGCCTTGAGAGTCGGTGTTACTGCTGCAGTCCTTTTACCTGGCAGAGTTGTTATCAAGCACGTATCACGGGTCAAAGTGTTCACCTTGAAGAATTCTCGGCCAGGCACCTCAACTAAGATTTCTGACAGATCTGCTGCCTTCCGCCTCTCAAAGACCTGGATGTCTGCAGCCATAACATCCCGGGGATCGGGTCTCTCGTTAGTCAAATCTAGTTTGAAAACATAACGATCCGGATCCCACTTGAGTGCATCTGCACCGTGAATTGGAATTAGGCTGATACGGTGGGCAAGAAGCTCATTTGGTTGCGTATTACTGTCATTTTGGCCAATCTTGATATCTGAGTTATCTAAGACTTGGCCAGGAGGATCTGACCGAAATGCCACCATGGGAACCAGAGTCATAATTCCTCGGCGTAGAGTATTTGCATAAGGGTATGATGTGGAAGCAAGAGTAAACTGGAGTCGGCGTTCAGAAACGCTCTGAATATTCTCAAAGGTTGCCATTCTATACTAACTCAGGTTGGATTATTAGATTCATTTTTTATACCATACTTTATACTACTAAACATCTATAATTATGTAAACTAAGTAGATGCAAGCTCTTAGTGAAATGTTTAGTAGTGCAGCTTCCGCGGTAACTGGTGCAACTGGTGCAACTGGTGCAGCAGGTGCAAGTGCAGCAAATAGCTCTAGAAAGAATAATTCTAAAGTTACTGGCCTAGGGCCTGAGATTGCCCCAGGTAATACACATGTACCAAACTCTACTGCAACTGGAGGTATGGGTACACCTAGTCAAAGAGGTGGGCGTTGCTACAAAAAGAACCGATCTAATAAAAATCGTAATAGAAAGAACAAGAGTAGAAAGAACCGTAGGTAGTAAACTGCGCGTTTTAATAGCGGCGGCTTATTAATGTGAATTTGTAGAATGGCCCTACGGCACAGTCAACCACCCCACACTTGTTACTATAGCAACAAATGTGAATGGTCTGAAGCGTTTTTAAAAGAATTAGCAACGACTCAATACAAGGGAGAATTTCATTTTGTTTGCATAGATACTACACCTCGGTCACAGCTTCCCAATTGGCTAAAACAAGTCCCGACACTTTTAATTAAGGGTGCCGAGGAACCAGTGAAGGTAGGAAGTGAGGTGATGAATTGGTTATATGAGCGCAAGATGAAAGATACATCTAGAGCACCTGCATCTGTTGTTAATACAATGAGAACCCCTTCTGCAGGTGCTGCTACAGGTACAATAGGATCTATGGAGCCTGAGGCCTGGAATATATCTGAGATGGGGGGTAAACTCAGTGAGTCTTACGGCAACTTAGTTGATGGATCTGGGGCTAGTGTGGAAAGTAGTAGTTCTAAAAATTTTGATTTTGGATTTTTAAATGGGAATGCTGCGCCAGGAGATAGAACTGGCCAGAACATGGGTCAAGGAATGAAAGTAGAGCCAGGAAGATCAAAGTCTAAGAAAGAGGAGCTCTTTGACAAGCAGATGGAGTCTTATCAACAAAGCAGAGATATTGGAATACCAAAGAAACGTTCTCCACCCATTTAATATGCATTTTTTACAGGCTTAGGCAAAGCCATTGTGACGTTGCCTAACAAAATATATTAAACATATATAGAATGATTTTTGGATTAATTGCTTTGAAACAACAATTAGATGCTTCTACAGCAGAATCATTTGATGGTTCTAATTCAAATGGTTCTCTTAGTTTATTAGTAATTATTTTAATTTTTGTAATATATATAATAATTTATGCATATGGAGCTGCTAGACTTTCTTATTTTTATAATATGAATAATGGCAACTCAGGATCTGCTTTATTTTATGCTGTACTAGCATTTTTATTTGCAGATTTCTATTACCCATTTTTTTCATATTTTTTAAATCCTCAGTCCGCTAAAGCGCGTAATAATATCTCTTTACCTCCAATGTAAATATCACATTTTTTGTGCTTTTGCGCAAGGTAACAATGGCTCTGCTTAAGCTTGAAAAACGCAGTACGCCTAAACAGTACTGACATATCTAATACCAGAGATGTCACTACTAGGTGCCTTTTGTAACCAACTCATCCGTTTCTTTGAAGAGCTAGCAATATCATTCCCGGAAGAAAAAGGAATTTCTATGGCTCTAGAGGCCATTCAAGCCGGTAAGAAATCTAATCCACGTTTAATGCTAGATGTTTTCTATGAGAATATCTACGTTCCCGCAAATGATTTGATTGTAAACAAGAAAGAGGTTGAGATCCGAGACTTGGCTAGGTCTGTATTGTCAAACAAGTATAATGAGATGATGCCGGCATTAATGATCTTTGATAAGTATTGGCCAACAATGAGTCAGACAAATAAAGATGTTATTTGGCAGTATTTGCTAGTCTTGTGCAAACTTTGTGAAAAAGTGCGTGAATAATTATATAAAGTAAAAATAGATATATGAGTAATCCTAATAGTCCTAAACCTAATAGTCCTAACCCTAGTACTCCTAGTAGTCCTGGACCTAATGTTTATTCAACAAGTAATGAACAAGGCCCTTTGCCTACAGGATGGACTACGAGATTTTCTAAAACTAAACCTGGTAAACGTCTTTATATTCACACAACATGGAAACGCCCTCAAACTGAAATGATGTCGGATAAACCAGCTACTGCTGTAATGAATAAAGAATTTATAACACAAGGTGGACCTCAGTCTTTACCTAAAATAGAGGTAGTGTTACCTCCAACACCCAAAACATATACAGCACAATATGCACCGGCTCCTAATACTAAAATTAATTGGGATGAACTTAAAGAAAAATGTTTACATAGTGAAAATGGTGTTACTGAATTTAAAGAAAAAATAATTAGTGAATTAAAAGCTGGAAGAGATATATCACTTGATGTTGTGGAAAAATTTCTTAATGTTAAAGATACTATAGCACCTAAACCTGGAAGTAAACCTGTACTACCTTGGACTTTGCCAGGGGTCACTCCTTATAGGGTAAAAATTTCTACAAATAAAAATGCAAAATGGACAAAACAATTAGAAGAAGCCTATACTGCTAGACAATGGGACTGGGGGAAAGAAGAGCGTATTAGAAGAGAAAAACAATGTTTACAAGAATTAAAAAGAGGGTTAGGGTTAGATGATTATACTCTTGCGAAAAAAAATTTTCCTATTATGAAAAATGCAATTATTGCTAGAATTAAAGCGGGTGAAACCATTCCTTTAAAGCCTGATATTGAAAAATTATATTATTTAAAACCTGATCGAGCTCCAGGAGGATGTTCATATCCAGGTGCTGGTGAAAGTTGTTGGACAAGTAAATTTCAAGAATTGTATGATGAATTAAAAAAAGAGGCTGTACCAGGCGTATCAGATCCTAGAAACACATATGAATCTCTAAAATCAAAAATAATTAATAGACTCAAAAAAGGAGAAGAAATTCCATTGCATCCTGATATTGAAAAATTATACAATGAAGGAGAGGGGCTAGAAGAAGGACATTGTTCAACACCTAATATGACTAATGAAAATATAAAATCTTGTGAAGAAAATCGGCTTGAAAGTTTTTATAAAAAATTAAAAGATGAAGCTCTACCAGGCGTATCAGCTCCTAATAATAAAATTAATTGGAAAAAACTTAGAGAAGAATGTTTACAAAGTTATGATATAGATAATTGTGTTACTGAATTTAAAAAAAAAATAATTAGTGAATTAAAAGCTGGAAGAGATATATCACTTGATGTTGTGCAACAATTTCTTAATATTAAAGATGCTACTGAAATGTTGCATAACCCACCTGGAGCAGCACCTACAGGAGCTGCTTCCCATACTCTCTGGCCCCGAGCACCTGGAGGAGCGCCTGGAGGAGCACCTGGAAGAGCACCTGGAGGAGCATCTGGAGGGCGACGTACTAAAAAACACCGTGGTGGAGCTATACCACCTCCTTGGATTCTTGATCATTCACCTTATATGTCAGGCGTTAGTACAAATAAAAATGCAAAATGGACAGAACAATTAAAACAAGCCTATTATGATAAAAAAATAGAACAGGAAAAAGAATATCGTATTAAAAGACAAAAACAATGTTATCAAGAATTAAGACAAGCAGCAGGTTTAGAAGCATCAACAGTTGCAGAAGAACCAGCGACAGTAAAAATGGCAGTTACACCAAATACTAGTGTTGGATCATCGTGTGCATCTAGGCATTTTAATACAGAAGAAGACCGTAAGGCATGTTATAATAGACAAAAAGGTGGTAAAAAGAAGACAAGGAAAATTTCTAAGAATCACAGGAAACACAAGACTAGTAAACGTAGACATTAAATGCGGATTTTATTCCAGATAAAAATATGATATAATTTTTCCTTATTCTAAAATAGAATAAAGATGAGTTGGTGGAGACCAAAACAAGTAAATAAAAGTAAAAATATATCTGTCCCAATATCTGTACTTGAATCTGAACTTGAATCTGAACTTAAATCTGAACCTAAACCTGTAGTTGAATCTAGTGAAGGCGCAAAATTGTTTATAAAGAGAAGCCATGAATACATGAATGAATTAATGGAAAATACTAAAAAATTAATAATTGAAATGAATAAATATGAAAAAAATCCAAGTTATACAAGCTGGAATCATATAAAATTATATACAAGTAATATTCTTAGTACCAGATTAAGTCTAGATACACTTGATCGTTTATGGTCTCATAAAGTAAAAAATACGAATGGGTTTAATAAATTAATTGAAAGTAAAAAAACTTTATATAAATCAATAAAAGATATTTTAGATAGGTGCGAAGATCTTATAAAAGGGGACATATTTGGAAGAAATATAAATAACCACATTTTTCCAAAGTTGAAACCAAGTGCAAGTACAATAACAACCCCCGGTTTAGTTATAAACCCATTACAGAATACGCAAATTGCAACTACAATAGCAGCCCCCAGTTTACCTATACAACCTGCATTATCTGGTGGCGGATCTTCACCAATTGAAGTTAATGAAATGCTTGAAACAATTATAGAAAAGGCCAAAGCTTTAGGTATGAGTCCAAAAGATTATATGACATCTCCAAATGGATTAAATGTTCCTGAAAGTGAAGCTCCGCGTTTATATGACTCATTAGAATGTTTAGAATTAATAAATTCTAATAATGGTCAAAACAATGAAAACGGTAAAAATAATCAAACTCTAATTAATGCATTAAGCAATGGGCCAGAAGGTATGTTTGGCAGTGCACCAAAAGGTGGTAGAAAAAGATATAAAAAACAAACTTATAAAAAACGTAAGGGTAATAAACGTACACGTAGACGTTAACGTATGCTCTTTTCAAAAAAGAACCCAAAAAAGCCCAAAACGTTTTTGCGCACTTTTTTGCTCCCCGTAGGGGAGCCATGGCTTCGCCTGTAAAAGTGCTGCACGTAAAGATTCTACAAATCCTCATATATATCCTGTCTAGATGAGTGCCCCATTAGATGCAATCTTCCAGACAAAATACGATGAGTTTGCTGCTGCCCTAGCCGATGTCTTTCCTGAGATGACTGAGGTAATCAAGACAGCCACTGATCTCACTGCAACAGATCGTCTACAGATGTACAAGGCTATGATACTCCCTAATGCCGGTAATCCTAAGCGTGATTCCACTAAGTGTCCAGGCATGGTTCTTCCCGGCGTCATGATTACAGAGGCAACATGGGCCGCCGCAACAGCAGGTACTAAGAAAGCCATCAACCAGTTCTTAAGTATTATGACTTTCTCCTTTGTGATGAAAGACGGTGAAGGTATGTCAGGTGCTTTTGGTGGTGAGGCATTTAAGACATTTGCCGAGGATTTCATGAATCAATGGAGATCAAAGCTGGATCGCAATGAGTTTGACTCTTTTACTGAACGCATTAAGGAACTCTTTGGTTCCGGTGGTGATCGTCTTCCTCCTTTCCCTGAAAGATTTAAGAATGGTCGTCTAGCAAAGCTAGCCGAGGACATTGTCCGAGAACTCAAACCCGAGGAGTTTGGTCTAGATCCTGAGACTGTAAAACAGTGTGAGGAAGACCCAAGTCGCGCATTTGAGATTCTGATGCAAAGTACCATGAAGAATCCTATGGTGATTCAAAATGCCATGAAGCGCATTATCAAGAAACTCCAGGACAAGTTCCAACGGGGAGAGTTCAAGCCTGAAGATTTGGCTGCTGAAGCTGAAGAGATGATGAAAGAGTTTTCAGAGAATCCGGCATTTGTTGAAATGATGGAGTCACTGAGAAAAACATTTAGCTTTGAAGATCCTGAAGCCGCCGCAGCGGCCGGGAGACCTGAGTCTGCAAGACTTGCTCTTGTCAAAAACCGTCTCCGACAGAAGTTAGCCAAGCAGAATGAGGCAAAGGCTGCAGCTGGCATTCTTCCTAAAGCAACTCCTATTGCTACCCCTACAGTAAACACGCTACAGAATCCTAGATTAGTAGAAGGTGAAGAGTTTGAATCCATTTTACCTAAGAAGAAACAGTCTAAGAAGTAGGAGAGATGGTTAAAGTGCCACATTGTACACCAGGATGGTGGGAAGATCCAATGATAATTATAACTGGATCTTGGCTTGCACAATGGAAACGACGTAACACTGGTCGCCCTCCGTGTTTTACTGAACGTGTAAATGCTCTAACACGCACATTTTTAGCTATAATACTAGTGGCTCTACTCTTTGCACTATTCAATCACGATATTCTAACAACATTGACATATTCTCTTTTACTAGGTATCATAATCACTTTGCCTGATATTGTAGACATGGTCAAAGCATCATATATTCAAGAGGAGTTTGTTGCACGCATTACACCCCATGAGCCTGTAGATAATTCATGGTCTACTAAAGCCACTACATCGGTGCCTTCGGCAGGTGCAGATGACTCGTTTGATGATGGTCAACTAATGACACTTCCAAGCCCTAAAAATCCCTTTATGAATGTTCTGATTGATGAGATCAAGTACAAACCAAATAGGCCTGAAGCTAAGTCTATAGAGGACCCGGTAGTAAAAGCTACGTTGGATGATTTCTTTAGAGTAAATTGGTATTCAGATCCTACTGACGTCTTTGGTAAGTCTCAGAGTCAGAGATCTTTTGTGACAATGCCTTCTACAACTATACCAAGTGATAGAGAGTCTTATCAGAATTGGTTATATAAGATTCCTGGTAAGACATGCAAGGAAGGTGGGCGTGAGGCGTGTGTGGGTGGGACAGAAGGGGCTGCCTTACCATGGCTCAATATTAATCCTTAGACTGTGTTTGTAAAAATGCCTTCTTAGATCTTGTACCCCGGCATTTAAATTTTTTTAGAGTACGACCCTTACCTTGTAAAACAGATTTAACACATATGGCAATGGCTGCTTGCTCTTTACCAGATGTGCCTTTAGCATTTCCTGGACGCACTTTTACAGTCTTTTTGACAGACTTTATGCACCGACAGAAACGGTCTAGTTGTTTCATTTACTGATTATGTGATAGTTTTTTTCCCGAAAGTCAACAGATGGATATCAACCGCCTGACAAAAACGCGCGATGATCTTTGCGGAATTCAGCAATATTATACCCAGAGTCTTGGACCTGGTAAGTATACCACTATGAATCTAGTGCCTGATGCAAAACAAGTAAACCCTTTAGCCTCCGAGCAGCAGTTAATGTACCCCAGAGAGGGATATGGTTTTAATAATGCGCAGGTGGATGCTGATTCTATGCTCCGTAATGAGCCGTCTTTTAAGAGTAATAGATGCCAGATTAGGGCTCAGGCGCGCCCTTTTCTGACGGTGCCTTACATGGGTGGTGGTCGTGGTAACCCGGATGTGGAGAGCCAGCTCATTCACGGTGAGCAGGTGAAGCAGATGAAAGAATGTGGCACTGTGACGGAGCAGGAGTTTACGGGCCAGTGGACTCCTTTAGTGCAGAGTCTTTCTGAGAATATTCAAAATCCCAAGAATTTAGTACCTGAGGTTGCTGCGGCTGGTTGGATCCGTGGTGGTATCCCTAGCAGGGCTTATATGAGGGATGTCAACTGTTAGGCTTTCAGCCTAACATTTTCTAACGAGCAGCCTTTGGCTGCGCGATGTCAACTGTTAATCCACAGGATTAACATGTTCCAACGGAGCCACGACAAAGTCGTGGCAATGTCAACTGTTAGGCTTTCAGCCTAACATGTTCCAACGGAGTTTTAAATATATCTTAAAAATTAAAGTCTTCAGTATATATAATCTCATAATACCACTATAAATACTTTAATAAATATAGATGTCAGTTCCAACTCAAAGTTCTTTGTTGGGTTCAACTTTATCAAGATCTCCTTTAGACCATAATCCGGCAGGGGGGCCACCTCCACTTGTTATTCCACCTGTAGTTGGTCCAAATATACGCGATTTAATACTACAGGAAAAACTTAAACTTGTTACAGCTGGAGGCCCATTAGGAACTACACGAACATTATATCGTGGAGTAAATGTTCCATGTACAAGATTTCCTGATGCAACTAATCCAACTTTTTGGTGTGAAGATGGAGTATATAGACCATTTTATTTTTGTGAAAACGGCAATTTAAGACCAATTTGGAGATGGGCTAAAATAACTATTAATGGTGATGAGACTTATCGTTGGTATAATAATCAAACAAAAACATTTATTTATAATGATGACGAATTGCCAAAAATGCCAATAATTAGAGATGCTTTATCTAATCCAAGGGCGGGTGTAATGGGTCTACAAAATCGCATATTTCAATGGAGTTTTACAATAAAAAAATGGCAATACAAAGATATTTATGCCTTTGGAAATAATTCTATACCATATCAATCTGGTCAGGTATCATATAGTACACCATATAGATATCTACAGGTATTTGGAAATTTTTGTCCAGTAGATGATCCGTATGACTTAGACCATGAAGGACAACCATTTACTTATCGTGCTCCTCTAACAGGAGCTTTGCGAATTAGTAGTTACTTTCCCAAAAGTGGAGGTAAACGTAAGACAAAATATCGTAAACATAGAGTTCGTAAATACAAGAAATCTAGAAAAAATCGTAGATAAAAGATTATATACTCTTAGAAAATGGAAGATCCCTTCCACGTAATGAAACACCCGTTTGAGAAAAAGGAAAATCCTCAAACGTATGTTGAAAATGTATTCAGCTATGTTCATAAACAACCTGCCCGGCATATGCTAGGCCTCATTGGAGGAAATGCAGTCAGCTTACCCGCCGGCAACATGGTAGACGTAGAGTCAGATCTGAGACGCTTGAATATTCCTCTCACCTATTGCCCTTCACGTGAGTACCAGCCTCCTGCTTCTCAACAGACTGAGATTATCAGAAAAAATGTAAAGTCTGATCTAAAAATCAATGTGCGCCCTAGACATCTACCTGCTATTCAGATGTGGCCATATGCACCCACTTTTGCCCCTATGCCTATGAGTGTGCAGCAGTGTGGACGTCCTGAAAAGTATTAATATCCCGGCAGGACTTCCAGATAAAATGCGTATTATAAAGAGTCTTGACAGTAGAACTGCCAACTTCAAATTTTTTATTTTTTAAAGAACCTGTATTGCCTAACTCTAAATTATTTCTATGTTAAAGTATAAGAGATGTCAGGATTTAGCAGAATGAGAGGTGGTGGCCCTTGTGAAGCACAGTATGCAGGAAAAGCTATGAATCTTAATACAATTGCTGCAATCCAGACTTGCAATGAGCAGTTAAGGGCATCAACGCCATGTGCTTCTGAATGTGCAAAAAGTCCTGTTGCTAAGGCATGCTTAGATTGCAAGGTTAAACTTAGAAAAGGTGGCAGGAGCCACAGGCGTCGCAGAATGAGAGGCGGTGGTCCTTGTGAAGCACAGTATGCAGGAAAAGCTATGAATCTTAATACAATTGCTGCAATCCAGACTTGCAATGAGCAGTTAAGGGCATCAACGCCATGTGCTTCTGAATGTGCAAAAAGTCCTGTTGCCAAGGCATGCTTAGATTGCAAGGTTAAACTTAGAAAAGGTGGCAGAAGCCGCAGGGGGCGCAAGGGTCGCAGGAGTGGAAGCAGGCGCACTCGTCGCCATTAAACTTGTAAATATGTAAAACCCACATCTAAACATTAGAATTCATCATATACTATATTATGAACCCATATGTTTTAGCAGTCTATACATCTCCATTTACCAAGATCCGTCTAGGTAAAGATAATGATGGCGGGTATGTGATAGCTAATTTACCAAATGCAAAGTATACATTATTACTTTCAGGTGGTATAGAGAGTGAAATTACATTTGAAGAAGCATTTATTAAAAAATATCATAATACTAAGTGCCTTGCATTTGATGGAACAATAGATAAGATGCCTCCAACTAAAAATCCAAATATTGCCTTTATTAAAAAAAATATTGGCTCTGAAAATAATGAAACGATTACAAATTTGCATGATATCATCAACGCAAATGATGCAATCTTTGTAAAAATGGATATAGAAGGCAGTGAAATACCGTGGATTAAAAGTTTAAATGAAACCCAGATAAATAAATTTGAACAGATTATCATAGAGTTTCATAATCCATTTTCAAATTCTGACGCCGAAGTCTTTGACAAATTAAATAGTACCCATTATTTGATTCACTTTCACGGGAATAATTGCTGTGGTCTAAACTTTCACAAGGGTGTAAATATCCCATTTGTATTTGAATGCACATATTTGCACAAAAAGTACTTTACAGAAGTACCTGAATTAAACACCGATCCAATACCCAGTAGCTTAGATATGAAAAATATAGATGCAGATGAAATCCATATAGACTATCCGCCATTTGTAAATACACTTTTTTAGAGGTGAAACTATGGCTCCCAAAGGGATCAAAAAAAGCGCGCAAAAAAGTTGTAAATATAAAGTATCCATAGTATTAAAAAATACAATGGATACTTGTTCAGGCGATGGATCATGTTTTAAACAATGTGATCACCATGGAAACTTGAAGCATCCCAAATTCTTCGGTGGAACATCAAGACATGACGCATTTTGTAAAGATATTATATGTCATAATAATTGCCAACTCCAAGAATGTAAGAATTACAGATTCTGTAATCAGAAAAGACCTCAACGACTTCTGAATTGTCATAATGGAATGTGTATGAACTGTGCAGTTGATGAGTATGCAAAACACAATTAAAGAAAATAACTTTAATTACCACACTCCTCTACATGCGGATCAATACAATCCCCACAGTATGTACCCTTGCATTTACTGCAAGAAGTATCCTCCATACACGTATTGCAAATACTATTAGAACAGATATCACAATAATTCAAATCCTCTTCGTGAATTGCCTTGTCATCTAGGCATGTATCACACGTCGTATATTTACGTCCACACCCCCACTGAGTATATGTGCCACATAAATACCCATCTACTGTATCCTGACCACAGTTATTATCGTCGCATACCTTCTTCTTGCACCGAATGCATTCTTCTACAGCAGGTTTACCACATACACACTTATCTTTATTAGGCTGAGATTCAGATTCAGACATTCTAAACATTTATTGCAATAAATGTTTATATCGTATGATACACTACCACTTAATGGCGGCGCCTTGTCTTTGAGGAGTTTGAACCACCAGATTGCTTTTTTCTACGCAAAAGTGTACCTGTTCCAATAATAACTAAAAGTGTTTGACCAAATTCAGAAGTTTCTATATCAAATCCAACAATCATATAATTATTTCCTTTTTCTTTTACCAACTTCTCTACCTCTTTTATTAATCCTTCACGTAAGTCCAGAATTGTTTTTTCCAATAATTTGGATTTACCACCAAACAATTCTCCAACTCCCACACCAATACCACGGACTAAACTGACTGATTCATTGTGTGCAACTGTAACAATATCAACTGGCTCCCATTCATTAGTATCATAATGTCCAGTTGTATATACACCGGGCATATCTAATTTGGATGTTTTTTTAAATATGCCGATTAGAATGACCTCAACGAGGCTCAAACAAGATAACTTCCACCAGCAAGATGATATGCGTATCACTTCTTATGCAGTCCGCTATTATCTAGAGAAGCCTGAGCACAATTGCCCATCTTCATTCCCGGCAGAGCCTACAATCCGTCTACAATACTCTGGTGCATCGTGGCCTCAAGGGAAGTGGAAGACAGATGTGGAATCTGATCTGAAAAATCTAAACCGCCTTGGTACGCGTGTTAAAAATAATGCAATTCAATATGACCCTGAAAATAATAAATTCACTAATGCGCCTCTAGAAAATGCTGCCGATCTGTCTATGGGTCTTACTTACCAACGCCTCTATAACCCTCCCTGCACTCTGAGGGCAACCGGCTGGAACCGTTTTATAGATCTTCCCCACGATCCCCAAGAAAACTTTGAGACACCCTTTGACTTTTTCTTACCTTCACGTACACAGTCAAAAGATGCGTGGACAAAGCAGCAGTGTTATAAAGACATGGCTAAACAAGTACACCAGCCTTAAACATTATTATTTTTATAATGCGCTACTAATTGTCAGAGTGTAAAAACACACTAACAGATAGTATGGAAATAGCTGCCCTCTCAGGATTATTAGCCCTTGGCTATGCTGTTTCTCAGATGGCTACGCCAAGAAACCAGATGGCTACGCCTAGTAAACCGCAACAAGGGGGCACAAAAATAAATGAAGGATTCCGCACACTTGGTCTTGGTATCTTACCACAAGATCAACCACCTTCCGACCCTGCTATGCCTGTGCCAAGTGAATACTATACCATTGGCATACAGCAATATTTAAGTAAAGAAGAAGCAATAAAAATTAAAGATCTGAATAATCGTCTTAATGATCTTGCTGCAACAGGATCTCCTGAAGGTCAACAATCTATGAAGGCCCAGATTCATACAATTCTAGAACGAGCCGCAACTAGACGATCTCAAGAAGGGGGGTCAGATGCTAAAAGAGCTGCAACAAATGCAGCTTTTGCAGGGACTGAACTAGATCTGATGTATAAAACACCCGGCGGACATTCATACCCCTCTGAACCAAATGGTGGTCCTAAATACGGTGGGCCTATTGCATATGCAACTTCTATGCCCCCCAAGGGTGGATGGTCTGCTAGCAATAATCAAGGTAGAGGGCCACTTCCCGAGCCCATAGAGGCAGCAACTCCTATGATTGCAATGGAAAGTAGTGGTGTAGAAGCTTCATCTGCTTGGATCAAGGGTGACTCAGTCTATAGTAGTCTCACTGGACAGACTATTGCAGCGGATGACTTTAAACACAGCAACATGCAACCATTCTTTGGTGGCAGTGTCAAGCAAAACATGACTGCATCTGCCAATACAAGTCGCCTAGACACATTTACAGGTGCAGGCACTACCCAGGTGCAGAAACAAGAGCAGAAACCTATGTTTAATCATAGTGTGCCTTTTGGTCAGCCATTTGGCAATGAACCCAATGCAGACTTTATTAAATCACGCATTGTGGATCCTATGCGCCGCAACAATGAGAGGCCCTTTGAGGCAACACGTGTGGGTGCAGGTGTTGGTGAAAAAGGTGGTATAACAGGCAAGGGTGGTTTCCAACAGTTTGAGGTAAATGAGATCATGAAGCGCGCAATGCCTACCACTGACAAACTCCGTGTAGCAGACAAACCCAAGCTCTCTTATAATAACCAGGTAATCCCTGGTGTGCACTTTGTGACTGCCGCTGCTCTTGATTCAGGTGAGGTGCGTAAGTACAGGCCTGATACGTTCTTTCTTAATGAGACAGGTGAACGCAATGGTATAGCAACATCTGAGGTCAGTAAGGAGACCGTCAGACCTATGCAGGTCATGAAATACACTACGCGTACTGACACATCTGAGGAACTCATTGGTACTCCTGCTTCCCAGGAGGCATTTAAGTCCTATGTGGATGGTGAGCACGCTACACCCCAGACACAACAGTTTGGTGGTGCAGGCTACCGTAACAATGACGCTTCTTCTTATGGCTTAGGTCCTCGTGATGACTATGGTGCAACAACATATGAGGTGCGTCCTAATGAGCGTCTAGCAACACAAGAACGTGTAGTGGGTCTAAATCTGGTACCTGCTGATTCTGGTCAAGTTCCTGTACACTATAATGACGATGCAAGGCCGACCAGACGCGGTGAGACTGTGGGCAATATCAGACAGACAGGCACCCCTGTTGGCTATGCTGCAAGTGCTCCTGCAATTACAACGTGGGACCCTAGCGATGTGGCTAGGACAACGATTAAAGAGACAACAATTGACTGGGATTACCGCGGAATCTCAGGACCTGGTGCTGGCCCTGAGCGCCTCAAGGTCTATGATCCCAATGATATTGCTAAGCCAACTCAGAAGTCTCAACTCTCCGCTGACTCCCGTATTGCTGGTCCTGCTATCAGTGTTAATAAGGACTTTACCAGCCACGAGGCAGCTTTTAATATGCGCAAAAATGAGTCCAAGACAACAGTGGCAGTGCGGCGTAAACCAATGGCGGGTAATGGAAATATTGCCGTGTTCCAGGGTGATATTAGACAAACTGCCAAGAGGTTGACTATGGATGATGTAAATGACAGAGCCATGGCAATCAATAGAGTCTCAGGTATGACTCCTGGCACGGCTGACTTAGGGCGCGTAAAATACAGACTACCTCTGAAGTTAGATGTGAGTATGGAACGCAATATGCCGGCAATAGTGGAACAAGTGGATAAAAATCCTCTGAACCAGTCACTGAGACGCAATGCTATTCATGATAGCATGCTCTTAGAGAAGCTGCAGGGGTCTAGGTAAATTTCATATCAATAATTAGAAAATGTCAGGTTACGCTTCTAATAATTCTTCAGAATTATTAAATTCTTCTTTTGAAGGTGATTTACCTATTGCGGGAGTTGCGGCAGCTGCGGCAGCTGCACCTATGCCTCTAGCAGTGGCTGCGCCCATAGCGCAAAATGCCAGACCTCAATTAAATGAGAGATTATTAACTATGAGCAAGAGATATCCTTCTAGAATTCCAGCTGGTACATTTTCCCATGTCCCGACACGAAAACCTCTGCATTCTAAAATATGGGGAAATGCACCATTTTTTAAAAATGCTAAGCCTGCGTCAATGTTAGAAAGAGGGTATGTAAGATCTATGGGAAGAAAGTTGGTTGAAGGGGAACATGGGTTATTCACAGAAAAAGATGGTATAGAAAGAGAGGTTAGAGTAATAGATAATCCTCCTGATGTTTATGGTAGACCAAATTATACATTTATTACCGTAGAATCCAATCCAGCATATAAAACTCTAATATATGCTCCTCTTAATAATAGGTTTGAATTCTGGGATTTTTATACGCATACTGCACCTGTAGCATTTGTGCCGAGACCAGGGTCGCTTGAAGCAGCATCTATTGTCTCTGCAGCTGGAGGTGGTTCTGGATTATTAGGTCTAGGCCCTGGTCTTGCTGGTGGTGCTGGATCTTTGGGTCTTGGTGGTAAACGTAAAATAAAAAAAACACGTAAAAATAAATTATCTAAGAAAAGTCGCAGACGTTCTAAGTAAAACGGGCAGATCTCCTCTCAGGCTCATTGTCTGTTAAGACGCTGCAAATTGACAGCATAAGAGTTGATAAACTAAATCCTGGTGTCCATTCTTTATTCAAGATATCTAATCTCAAAAGCCCAGTTGCATTTGAAACACAGATACAGTCAACTGAATCTAAGAACTTGACAATAGGTGGCTTAAATGGATAGTCAGGAGGGCAAAGAATTTCAATATTATAGTTTTTTCCCGCATGTCGTATATCTGGTAAGGAGTGAATATTTGCTGACCAGATATAAAAGTTGTCTGGATTGTGAGACAGAGAATAATAAGGTGAGAAATATGTATCACGCTTTATTTCCTCAATCTCTTTGAGCATTCTTTGTCTAACAAGTGCCATCTTATAGTGTAATACATATGTAATCTGCGTATATATTCAATTTTTTATAAAAAATAAAAAGCACCTAAGCACCCCTTTCTTGATAAAACAGAATGCAACAAGTTAGAGGAAAAAGTTACTTAGTTGTTGGTCCACCTGGATGTGGTAAATCAAAGTGGATCAGACAAGCTGCTGCAGCAGCAGGACACACTTTATTCAGATGGAATTGCCGAGATGATCGTGCTTTAAGACAAGGGCGTGAAGTCTTGCATGGGCTTGTGCGTACAAGAGAACCTACGTGGGTCTGGTTAGAAGGTGCAGATGATATAACCTTGGACGCACAGGCATTCTTACGCAGAATCTTAGAAACTGCATCTCAGAATGTAACATGCGCCCTAGAAGTGCGGCGGCTAGAGTGTATGGCTGAGCCTATTCAATCACGATGTATCTTGAAGCGCCTATTGGCAACTACAGGTGATACAACCTGGCGTCAGATCTTAATTTCTAGGACATGGTCTCAAGCATCAGATGCAAAAGTTCCCATAGTAGAAACACCTACAACCTTGGAAGAACTTAGAGATGTTAGGCTAAAGGGTGCAGATCCCTATGCAGTCTTGCTTCAGGTAGCAAAAGGTCACCCTTTAGAAAGGGAAGCTTTAAAACGATCAACAATTGGAGCAAGTCCGTGGATCTTGAGTGCCTGGCTTTTATCTCAAGCAAGATAAAATGGCAAAGACACGAACGAATAAAAATAGTAATAAAAATATAACAAGAAAGTCTAAAATCAATGTTCTTGGTACAGCTCTAAAATCTTGTTCTCTTGGTGCAGGTGCAGGTGTAGGTGCAAAGACTACTGGATTTTTTCGTACAGGATTTTGCACAACTGGGCCTACTGATACTGGAACCCACGTGGTATGTTCAAGAGTGACAGATGAGTTCTTACGATTCAGCAAGTCTCAAGGAAATGACCTAATTACTCCTTCACCTGAATCAGACTTTCCTGGTCTTAAAGAAGGAGATAGATGGTGTCTATGTGCGTATCGGTGGTTAGAAGCCTATAAGGCAGGAAAAGCTCCACCAGTTATTTTAAAATCTACAAATAAAGCTGTTCTCAGAATTGTACCTTTGAAATTGTTAAAACGCTATGCAGTCTAAAAATACGCGGTCTAATAACAATCTTTTTCTGCATTTATGATTTAGCATAATGGAACTTCAGGATGGTACGTCAGCGGCCATTTACAGTGAGGCTAAATCTGAATACACAAAGCAGCTGGTGTTTAACTTCCAGCCTGTCTTGCTTCGTTTCTTCCTAGATCGCTACGCTGAGACTAAGACTAGCCCTAGTGTAACATCCAAGGCAAAGTCTGCCTTGAGTGAGTTTCAAGAATCTCTATCTCAGATCCCCGAGTGGAATCTGGACAAGGTACGCAAGGAAACTACTGCACTTCTTGATAATGTGCACTGTGACTATATTGAAGATCTTATTACTGCTGTTTTTATAGCACATACAAAAATACTTTCTGCTATCAGGCTTAATGTGAAGCCCCGGCGACGCATTCAAATTACTGTGCCCAAGCCTGACCATTTCATGCATCGGTGCCTATCTGAGTGCAGCCGTCTAATGTGGTCTAATGTTTACTTATTCAATGATTCAGTCAGTACTTTGGATAGTCAGAAATACATGACTGATGTGAACCGATTCTTAGAAGAAGGCATCCTGCAGGCCATCAGAAATCTGCTCCCGGTTAAGTCTATCTTGCGTGATAGCCTACAGGAGGATGAGGATGATGGAATTCAGATTACCAATAGTCAATTAACTCCTACAGTTGTTGATGAAGATACTAATATTAAAGAAGAGAAGGTTAATAAAAAGGTAGAACAGAAAGTTGAAGAGAAAGTTGAAAAGGTTGAAAAGGTTGAAAAGGTTGAAGAAAAAGATATAGCAGAACCTATTAAATTACAACCAGAGCCAATTAAAGTTTCTCAAACTATCCCTACTGTAGCCGGCATGGATACACTAGTTGTAGACACTGAAAAGTCTGTAGGGTTCACAGGTATGGACTCAGTCTTTGGAGATTCTGGGCATGCTGAGTTGAGGCCAATGATTGAAGAGGGGGATAATGATTTAAAGATTCTGGGAGAATCTGAAGCTCTGGATCTTGGTGAAATTGAGGATTTAGAATTAGAACCTGTTCAAACACCTTTACCACTCTCAGCTGATGATTATGAGGCGTTATAAATCTGACGATTTATACACCTATGAGTCTTTATAATAAAACGCGTTAACCATACAAATTTTTTCTAAAGTGAACGCTCAGAATGCCTTACCTTGAACTCTTTGTCTGGGCCATTGTCGGTGGTCTAATCGTAGCCGTTTTAAGTGCCATTGCGGTTTATTATAACAAAGAGGAGCCTAACATGAAGCACCTCAGTCGCGATTTTATTCTCGGTGCAGCAACAACAGGATTTCTCTATCCTCTCATTCCCGAATCGTTTGATGATATGAAGTCTGTAATATCTACGGCTGGATCTGATCTAGGTGAAAAGGTAGGTTCTGTTATTAGTGCAACAACTGCAGGAGCAAGTGCAGCAGGCACTGGGTTAGATCCTGGTGTACAGGTAGGACCTGCTAATTTTTAATATAAGATAAAATAAAGGGGAATGCCCAAGACTATAAAAATATTAGATGCAATTCCTGCTTTAGCAACTGCACCTATATTTTATTGTTCAACACATGGACAGTATAGATTTGATCAATCAAATCCTCCATTTTCACGTGAAATGACTGTGCCACCAAATACAATTATTATTGAGACAACACCTATTCAATATCTTTGTTATTTTACTAATATTCTAGAAATAATAATGCCCCTTTTAACTGATAGAAGACGTTTATTAAAATTTTTGGATGGTCAACCAAGTAAAAAAACTATTGGCAAGGAAAATCTTAGGTCTAGTCAAAAATTTAAAATACTAGAAGCCCTTTCACAATGTATAATATATTTACCTGGATCAACTATTGTAGAAAGATTATTGACAATAGGTTCTGGAAGAAGACAGGTGCCACAGGGAACTATGGGTGAAAGAATACCTTTTAAAGAAATGAAATTTACAAAGTTTTTTGCTAATGAAGATGGACATACGCCACAAAAACCAAAAGAAGTATTAAAAGAAGTACGAGCACAATTAATGGCAAGTGATTCAGCGTTTGAAACATATAGTTCAATCTTAGCAAAATTAGATGGAGATCTTCATGGAGATCCAGGGCAACCTCGTATACTTATATTTCCAAATTGTGGAGAAGTAATAGCCCCTTTTAACCATGCAATAGATATAGGAAAAGTTGAAGAAATACAACACGCAGCAAGGTTAAAATGGATGAGTTTACAAACTAAGACTTTTAATGCACTTACCAGGAATTATACACAAAAACTCCTTTTAAATTCCGCTGCTGGTGCGGGCGGTGGTGCGGGTGCTGGTGCTGGTGCTGGTGCTGGTGCTGGTGCTGGTGCTGGTGCTGGTGCTGGTGCTGGTCCTGGTGCTGTTAGTTATGGCCCTGCTGCTGTTTATGGTGGTGTACCTTTACAAGCTATTAGTTATCTTAGATATAATCCTGCAACTGCAAGTCCTGCAATGGCAACTGAAGAAGTCTTTGTTGGAGAAATTCCAAAACACTCTTTAGGATTAAATGAAATTATGAAGGAACAAACTGGGATGATATCAGGTAGCAATGATGAATTTTATGCTGCAGCTGGGCGATGGCCTCAAAGTTCTCAAGAACCTAAAAAATCACATTCACGCGGAAAAAAACCAGTATTTATAGCACAAGTTATTGGTGGTGCTGGAGGTGCTGGAGGTGGTCATGTAAATTATAGTTGGGTAGCAAATTTAACTAAAGCAGAAATTAATGCAAGGCTCCGAGAAGGAGGTCAAGAATTATATGAATTTGTAAATGGTTTTCCTACTAAACTGACAATTATGTATGGTGGCACAAGCCATAAATCTAGAAAGAAGAGAAAGGTTAGAACCGGTAAGAAAACAAAAAGATATAGTATCTTTACAAAGTAAATGGATTGCTCGTGTTCTCCAGATGTCGGCGATTGTCCTCGCTGTCATCCTGAGATGTGGATCAAGTGTAAAAAAGGTATGTGTCATTGGAAGTCCAAAGCATTCCATTCGCGCCTTAGCAGAAAAGCGAATAGACTTTCTCGCCAGCCGGTGCGACAAAAGAACCAGACTCGCCGCAAATAAAATCAGCAAAAACATCTTTATTCAGCTGCTCTCTTGGTACAGCACACTTTACTTTCTTAGCAATTATACTATACAAATCAAAACCTGGATAGCGCTCAGAATTATCCCCATTCCACAAGATATTACGACCATCCTCATCAATAAGCCAAGACCACAATAAATTAAATAAGGGAGACACCGTCTCATTCTGAGTCCGATCATATTCGTTACTCAAAATGTACCCTCCTTCTTTATCATCAGGAATATCTCTGAATAATGCTTCTATGATACTCACTGATAGGCGACTTAAATCAAATGATGGATTGGGATAGACTTTGGGTTGAGAAGGATTATAGAGGGGTCCAAAGTTATACTGCGATCCCGCCTCATTTTCAGGCCAGTAATCATCACTTATACACAGAGTATTATTGTGAGTAAAAATAGCCCTGCCAAAGTCTATAATACGAAAAAGTTTCCCATACGTCGGTACCTTCCAAGTAGAACCATCCAGACTTGAATAGTAAAAGTAAACTTTGTCCGTTGGTGTCCATAAGATATTATTACTGTGAAGATCATTGTGTGTCATAGCCCACAGACTCTGAATCTGACACAGGGCAGCAGTTACTTGAAAGAGCCATGCAATCCAGCGAGCCTCCCACTCCGGCGTGCCCTTAGTTGCACCAACCTCTTGTTCATTATCTAAGAGGGAATCCATGGTATCTTTATTTGATTCTAAAAACATCAGCATTGTTGGAAATTCAGACAAAGCCGCAAAAATTTTTACTTCTTCTCCAATTTCATCAGAATAGTCTGAACCATTTGAATCATCAGATCTAGAAGAATTTGCAGTTGAAATACTTGCCGAGTGGAGACTTTGGGAATCTACCAACTTTTCTGAAGACTTGTATCCATAAAGTTCTGAGACTTCACTGGATTCTGACTCCGAGCTTGAATCAGATTCACATTCACTCAGATCTTCAGGCGCCTCCAATAAAGGGTCAGACTCATCCATTGCTTCACTGCCATTAAATCCAATAAGTTTAAAATTGCCTTTAGTCTGTTGTCTCCAAAACCATGATTCAAATCGTATATCCGGAAAGTCTTCCGTGATATTATAATAGTATTGTTTTGCAATAGCCAGATAAGCACCGTAGAATAAAGAAAAATGCGGTGAATGTTCAGCTTCTCTGAACTTGCTCAGCATGTAACATGCTACCGCATCAACGTATGCTTGATTATGTGGATCATGGAGTTTGCTGTAGACTTTTGCAGACTTGCGACCAGGAGAAGGAAGAGCAGGATGCTGGGCAACAGGATAGGATCCTTGAATCATACGATATGCATCAAGTAAGTGAGTCATTTTGCAAAATCCAGAGATATCAGCTACTTGGTTAGTGGCAGTGCCATCTTTGAATCCACGGACTTTGCCTGAAAAAGATCCAGAACGACATGGAACAGCTCCAATAATCTCTTCCAGATGCCATTTGTGGTCAAAGCGTAAGAAATTGCCTAGCTTCTTAGTCTTTGAAAATCTGAGCATACCGGGGTATGTTGTTTGAAGAGGTGTAAATCGCGATTCAAGAGCAGACTTTAGACTTGCAGATGGAGGGATATCCCAGATTGCAGGAGTAGGAAGAGTCTTCGTTTGAAGGGAAGGAAAGGGCGAAGACATTACTTTAGGGCAGAACATGGAATAGAGATAAGCAACGCGTTCTCTCTCTTTTTTTTGAAACCTCTAATGTCTTTAGTTACAATGGCAGCCTCTGCAGCAATGAATTTACAGTTAAAGAAGTTCAACATGTCACAAATCCCAGAAGACGCTGTCTGCATTTTCATTGGCCGTCGCCGTACTGGAAAATCCACCCTTGTCCGGGATGTTCTCTTTCATCATAAAAATATACCTCTTGGCACCGTGATTAGTGGTACTGAGGAGTCCAATGACTTCTACAAGAAGATGGTGCCACCACTATTCATTCATGGTCAATATACACCCGGCATAGTGCAGAATTACGTCGCAAGACAGAAACTGGTAATGACAAAGATCATGAAAGAGCAGCAGGCGGGTGGGCAGTCCAGAATTGACCCCCGGTCATTCTTGATCTTAGATGACTGCCTCTATGATGACAGCTGGACACGTGACTTGAATATTCGCTACCTTTTTTTAAATGGCAGATGGGTGAAGGTGTTCTTTCTGATTACTATGCAATATCCTCTTGGTGTACCACCTGTGCTCCGTACCAATGTTGATTATGTTTTCATTTTACGTGAACCATATCTGAATAACAGAAAGCGTATTTACGAGAATTATGGGTCCGCTTTTCCCTCTTTTGAATTCTTCTGTCAGGTGATGGACCAGTGCACAACAAACTACGAGTGTTTAGTTGTCAGCAATAACACACAGAGTAATAAGATTGAAGATATTATCTACTGGTACAAGGCTGAACTTCACGGCGATTTCCGCATTGGTTTGCCTGAATTCTGGGGACATAGTGCTCAGCATTATAGAGATTCTGAGGAGGCTGAGGTAAATAAGTATGACCCTAATGCTGGTGTTAGGTTGAAGGGGCCACAGATTCAAGTTAGAAAAGGTGGACAATAAATGCAGTGCAAATATACTATATTTAAAAAAACTGGTTGTAATTTTGTGGTTAATAAAAAAGTTTATAGTCTTACCATCATTTAGATGCTAGGACTACCAACTTGGGCTTTATTTTTATTTGTAGTAGGCACTTGTGCAATTATGCTTGGACATGCTGCTTTTTTGAGAGAAGGGTTTGCTGCAGGTGAACCCGGCATTAGATGTGGTGTTGATATGCCAAACTGTACTCCAGGAAAAGTCTGTATGAATGGATTCTGTCAAAGACCTAAAAAACCTAGCTTACCTGATAATGAGTTACCTATATTTCCTCAGGGATCACTAAATCCTTCAACGCTATAAACTATAAAAATATAGGGTCTGAACAGAAGAGATGTTAAAACTTAGTTCAGGACTAGGTCTTTTCTTAGCTGTTACATTTGTTGCGTTCATCTTAGTCAAGTTTTTGCAACCTGCCAACAAGTACGTCGGCAAGTGGAAGGGTGCATCTGCTAAACTGCCTTGCATGGCCAATGGTGTGTGCCCTAGTGGTCAGAAGTGCTCTGGGGGTTTTTGCAGTGAAGGATTTATGGCACCTATAAATATTTCAACTGATATGTCATCTTGCAGTGCAAAAGAATGCAATGGAATCAACGCACCTTGCGCTAGACGTGCTACTCCTTGTGAGGAGGGCACCTTTTGCCAGGGTAATCAGTGCGTTCCTATTGCTGCTCCCGACCAGGGCCAGGCATATAATCAAATTGGCGGAATCCTATAAACTTACATAAGCTGATTTACAGGCGCAGCTACTGGCGCAAATCCAGAGCCAGAAAGATCTGTAGCTGCGCTAGTGGCTGCACTAGCTGCATTCTTCTTTCTCTGAAATGCAAGATCAGCAGGACCTTCAAACATAGACCCCCAACCCTCAGAGGAACCTCCGGCTCCATTTGAAGATTGAGAACTATCTGCAAGATCAGGCGTAGGCCCGGCCTTCTTAGCACCCTTTAACAGTTCATTGCGCTGCTCTGACATGAACTTCTCACGAGACTCCTCATTGTCCTTGTAGTTCTTCATCAACATATTCAGTTGATCCTCCGCGTACTCCTGGTCCTGGACCTGGTGGGGCTTAGGATCCCAAGGCAACCACTTGCCCACTTCTCCAAGAAAGATATTGTGAATAGTATCATTGCGCTGGAGTTTCTTAGACATTGCAACTGCCTCTGCGTGAGTTCCAGTAACTCCCCGGACCTTGAGGCCACGCATGGATGTCCGGAACTCATTCTTTGCAAAGAACTCCTCTTCCAGCTTGGTCTGGTTCTTAAAGAGGAAGTCATCATAAGCCTCCTTGATAGTGGTCTTCTTGATAGATGCATCATTCTCTTTTACAAAAGTTTGATACGTCTCCAGAAGGGTACCAATATTTAGGCGTGCCTTACGGCAAACTGCAGCTGCACCACTGAGATCAGGACCAAGAGCATCCAGCTTTTCAGATTCCACCGTTAAACTGTTATTAACTCCCCGGACAAGAGAAACAAGGAAACTCTCTAGGTTTCGCATCTTATAATCAACTTCGTACTGCTTCAGAAACTCCCCAAAGAAATACTGATCCTTGTTTGCAAGGATATTCTCGGGGCTGAGGAAAGAAAGAAGCACAAACTTCTGACTACGGATCTCAGGGTCTTCCTCAAGAAAATCTTCTTTGGGCTCTGGCTTAGAAGAACTCATTATATGGTTAGTATACATTCAAAACTCTTAAAGTATCACGCGCCCATTAATAAAAAATCTAGATACCAGGTATAAGGAATGATGGATCTTTCTGAAGTTCTAGTCTCTGTACTAAAGTATCTGATTGAGGGCCTGGTGGTGGCTTTTGTGGCCCTTCTGGTGCTGAATCCCAAGAAGCCTAACTTTGGTGAGTTAATGACTATTGGTGTGGCCGCATTTGCCACCTTTGCTCTGCTTGACACGTTTTCTCCTTCTATTGCGGTGACGGCTCGTCAGGGTGCTGGCTTTGGTATGGGCGCCAACCTGGTGGGCTTCCCCCGTATGTAAGCGCTTTTTGAGAAAAAGCGCGCAAAAACCAAGCAAAAAGTTGCAGCTTGAAACAATCAAATATACTCAATACGCCTTTTGCCTACTTTTAAAAAAAGTATACAAAAGTTTAGATCTTATACCTCAGAATCAGACTTACTTTTCCTTTTTTCCTTTAAAGGGTTTTCAGTGTATTCAAAAGACTTACTTCTGCCTTTTGCAGCACTTTCAGAAAATGATCTAAATGCTGACTTAGGTGGTTTAGACTTTGGAGGAGCTGGTATATCTGGTTCATAGCAATAATTTAGTATAAGACGAATAAAACAAGGAATTATTATAAATATAACTATAAAGACATCAAAGATTATTCCTATTTCTAAGAATACATAACCCATGTAAGAAGGACATGTCCAGGATTCAAAACAGTATATTCCTATAATTGGAAAGATACATGCAACAAGAAACAATAAAAGTACGATTATACAACAAGCTGGATTTGATAGACAATTTATATCTTCTTTATATTGATCATTAAGAAACTTTTGCATAGTATGATTGGTAGTTAACTTTTTATAAAGGTTAACTGTCAATTTTACAAACAAATAAATTATTTAGTTGTTCTACGTCGTGTCTTTTGCATTTGTGCAGCAGCTCGTTGTGTAGAAGTTTTTGCAGAAGTTCGTTGTGCAGCAGCTCGTTGTGCAGTAGTTAGTGGAGCAGTTTGTTGTGCAGCAGTTCTTTTTTTAGCATTTAGTCTACTACTACCCATTGTACCATTTGATCTTGGTTTAAAACCAAGTGACCCATGTTGTGGCCCAGGTGGAGGTGATGGCGTTGGACCACGTGATCCAGTAGGAGGAGCCCCTGTAAAAGGATTAGATGGTTTTGTTAATTTTAATCTAATTATTTCATTTATAAAAGGTTCTATTTTTCTTGCTAAAGCATTTATATTTTCTGGAGTTTTTATATCTGGACCTTTATATTCTATATCTTTAACACAATCATCTATAATAAGTTCAGCTAAAGTTTTTATATATTCAGGTATATTTGTAATATTATCTTGTATTGAATTATCCATTATTTTTTCTTGTGTACTAATTAGTGAAAACCAGTATTTTATACTTTCTATTATATCTATTCCATTTGGAATTGAAGGGTTACTAAAAACCCCTTTTAATAATTTAAATGATTCAAATATAATATCTTTTGTAATAGTTTCACACACAGACTTTTTAAATTGTTCAAGATTTGGTTTTTCTTTATATTGTGGTCCATATGCAATCATACGCCAAGTACCAGGATTACCTGCTCTTCCTGCACGCCCTTTAGCTTGATCAATATTTCGTTGTTCATCTGTATCATATGTAATAATAACGTGAAGGCCCTTTGGTGCTCCTTTTTCATCATAATCATAATCAGTTCCTCTACCTCCTAAATTTGTTGTAACAACAATTTCACCAGCTTTTAATTTACGAGCATTTCCTTTATTAAATATTTTATCATAATTACTACTGAATATATACTGTATAGGAGTTTTTTTATTTTGTGTAAGAAATCTCATTAATTCTGTAGCAAACTCTGCATTTATACAAATTATTAAAATTGGTTGATCAGCACGCTCATTTACTTCTTTTAATAAAACTAATGCCCATTTTTTTAAATCATTTTCACTTAATCTTGGCTCAATTTCTTTTAATTGTGGAACTGCAAATTCAGGTAAAATAACTGGATCTCTTTTAATTTGAAATAATTCTTTTTGAAAATCTCTAAGATCTTTTTGTACACCTGCAGTTCCAGATAATCCAAATATTAATTCAGATTCTCGTATAAGTCTATTAAATGAATAGTATTGAAATTGAAGAGTAAAATCAGTCTTAATTATATTAAACTCTTTTATTTCTAAAAATTCTTGAATACCTCCAGAAAATTTCATATTTTCAATAACTTGTCCATTTGCAGATTGATAAAACTTGATTTCCTTATTTGCTGAAATTACATATTTTACACCATTGCGAAATAGTGTATTTGGATGATATACACTAAATGCATTTTGTATCCAATATTTATTTTCAAGATTCCATCTAATTTTAAACTTTGCATCATATTTTCCAGGATCTGCTTCAATAAATGTAGTTAAATCTTTAGAAATTTCATCAGTATATTTTTTTATTTCTTGATCATATGGGTTAGTATCATTAAATTTTTTATTTTGTCCTTTACAACCATATAAACAACAATATACCTTGATTGCAATATCAATAAATAATCCTTTAATTAATTGTCTATGTGGATCTGGACTTGGTTGATTTATTGTACCAGTCGCATTATCAATAAGTGAATAATCAGATTCATCTAATATTAATACACGAGGTACTGGTTTTGGATTAGCATCTGGTGGATTTATATATCTATATGTATCATTAATTGATTCATCCATGCATACAGTTTCTAGATTATACGCAGTTCCATAAAAAATACCACGTGGATCAGCTTTATTTTTTTTTAGATGACTTGGATAGAATATATTAGCTTCAACATCACATGCTTTAAATAAACTTTTATTTGGGTTTAATCCACCTTCTGCAAGATCGGTAGTTGAAGTAAGCATATGTACTGCAGGTTTATTTTGTAATTTCTGTATAAGAATTGCAAGCATTGCTATAATTTGTGTCTTTCCTTGACCTGTACCAGCTTGAAGAAGGAGATTTTCACCTTCTAAATATTGCAATACTGCAATTAACTGAGTATCTCTAGGAAAAAAACGTTTTGCACCTGTTTGAGCAACCTGAAGGCCAACTTTAGCAAGTTCTCTTATTTTAATAACATCAGGTTGCTGTAATTGTGGATCATTTTCTTCTATTTTCTTTCCATCTATTTCACGATTATCAGTTAAATAACCTTTTGCAAGAAAACAATCATAGACTTTAAGTTGAGCCCTAAGAAGTGTAATTTGTTCTTCAGTTAAAGATTTATATGGTTCAGTCGTTGTTTGATTTACAGATGGTCGTTCTTTTAATAAAGCGAATAACTCTTCGCGTGTTCTAACTGTAACACCTGGAGGGCCTGGTGATGGAGCGCGACCAATATAATCTTTTACAATTTCAAAATCACTATAGCCATTAAAAGATAAAGGTGGCGGTGGGCGAGGTGGACCTGGAGGTGGAGGTGGAGGTGGAGGTGGAGGTGGAGGTGGAGGTGGAG